>RCMZ01000584.1_pt1 | contig 17219 bp, 16 predicted proteins | sample 2041141 | NCBI WGS metagenome assembly RCMZ01 (sample SAMN09708263, study PRJNA481090) | Wastewater metagenome, whole genome shotgun sequencing project. | biome: sewage; isolation source: Davis station wastewater (DW) | place: Antarctica: Davis Station | collected 2010-03-01
CACAACCTGCGCGAGTTTTTTGGTGGCGAGCGTGAACCCGCGCCCTATGTGCTGGAGTTCAGCCGCTGGATTGAAGCGGCGCTGGCAAGGGGCGATATGAAGGCGCTGCTCAACTACCGCACCCAGGCCCCGCACGCCAGCCGCGCGCACCCCACCGAGGACCACTTCTTGCCGATCTTCTTTGCGCTAGGGGCGGCAGGCGACGACCTGCATGCCCACTACTTGAGCCGCGAGGTGATGTACAGCATGCTGTCGATGGATGCGTTTGCACTGGAGCCGGTGCACTGAACTGCACACGGCACCCATCTTTTTTAGTCAAAACTGCCACTGGCGCTTATCTATGCTTCACTTACCGCTCACATTTTTGCAGCGACCCGCTGCCGCCTCCACACCCCGCCCCTGGCTGTTGGTGCTGATGCACGGCGTGGGCAGCAACGAGCAGGATCTGTTCAGCCTGGCGCCGCAGATCCCGGATCGTTTTCATGTGCTGAGCTTGCGTGCGCCGTTTCGCATGGGGCCGGGCTCGCATGCGTGGTTTGATTTCTCGATCGAGCCCAACGGCGAACGCAGCATCAATGAGGCCCAAGAGGCCGAAAGCCGCGCGCTGGTTGCCAAGACCATCGAGTCTGCCGCCGAGCGACTGGGCGTTCCGCCCGAGCGTGTGGTGGTGGGTGGTTTTAGCCAGGGCGGCATCATGGCGCTGTCGCTGCTGCTGACACAGCCCGCGCTGATGCAGGCCGCCATGGTGTGGCACAGCCGCTTGCTGCCGCAGGTGTTGCCGTTTGCTGCGCCTGCCGATGCACTGCGTGGCAAACAGCTGTGGCTGAGCCATGGCACCCACGACAACGTGATTCCGCTGGCCCATGCGCAAGCCATTGCCCACCACATGGCACCGCTGCCGGTGACCGTGACCTACCGCGAGTTCCCTGGCGCACACGAGATTCGCCCGGCCGAGTTGTCCGCCACGGTCACGTGGCTGGAGGGGCTGGCGAGCACGCCGACGGCGTTGTAGGCAGCGTTTACGCGGTTTCTACGCTCAACGGGGTGACGTTCTCTGGCGCGTTGGACGTCGCGGGTCTGTCTCGGACCGCTCCGGTGGCGCGCCTTCTTTGCGCGCGATATCAGCTGGCATATCCCAGTAGATGCCAGTAGATGCCAGTACATGCCGTTACGCCCGTTGCCGCGCCGCAAGGCGCACAGCCGTGGCGCGCGCATTACCCTTGAGGGGGAACGTCTGCGGCGGCACGGGGTCGCACAGAGTCTGTTCCCGCACATTGAGGAGATCTGATGCCCGATCAAGACACCGCCGAGTTTCGCCCCGCGCCTGTGCGCACATCGTCCGCGCCTTGGGTCATGGCTGCCGTTGTGGCCTGCGCGGTGGCTGCCGGGGCCGCATGGTGGTTCTGGTTGCGTCCGGTGGAGCCCCTCGCTGTGCCGCCGCCCGTGGTCAGCACGGCGCCGGCGCCTGCGCCAGAGCCCGTGGCGTCAGCACCGATGGCCGAAGCCTCGGGCCCGCAAAACCTGGTGGATGCCCTGGCCCCCGCCGATGCGGCACTGCCCGCGCTGGCCGAGTCCGACAAACGGGTGAGCGAATTGTTGGGCGAACTGTTGGGGCGAGACAAGGTGATGACCTATCTGCTGACCGACGGTTTTGTGCGCCGCGTGGTGGCCACGGTGGACAACCTGGGGCGTGCGCACGCCCCCTCACGCATGTGGCCTGTGCAGCCCTCGCCAGAGCGTTTTGTGGTCGATGGTGGGGGCGATGGCGCCGCTGCTGGTCGCAACACACCGGCCACGGTGTCTGCCACCAATGCTGCCCGCTACACCCCTTTGTTGGCATTTGCCGAGGCCGTGCCCATGGAGCCCGCCGTGGCTTTGTATGCCCGTCTGTACCCGCTGTTCCAGCAGGCCTATGAAGAGCTGGGCTACCCCAAGCGCTATTTCAACGACCGCCTGGTGGCCGTCCTCGACCATCTCCTGCAGGCGCCCGAGCCCCAGGGCCCATTGCGGGTGCAGCTCACGCAGGTCAACACCGAGTTGACCAACCTGCGCCCGTGGGTGCGCTATGAGTTTGTGGACCCGGCCCTCGAGTCGCTCTCTAGCGGGCAGAAGATTCTGGTGCGCATGGGGCCCGCCAACGAGGCCCGCGCCAAGGCCCTGATTCGCGACCTGCGCAAGCGTGTGGCGACCAGCGCAGTGGCGCGCAAGTAGCGCTGTAAGGAGGGCTGTAAGGAGGGCTGTAAGCAGCGCAGAGGCAGCGCTGCTTTTTCAGTCCGTTGGCGGTATCAATCGGCCTGCAGGGGAAGCGGCAGCGCGGTTTTGTAGCGCACCTGCTTGAGCGCAAAGCTTGACCGGATCTTCTCTACCCCTGGGATGGGTGAAAGCTGCTCAAGAATGAAACGCTCCAGCGCCCCAATGTCGGCCAGCGCCACGCGAATCAAATAGTCGCTGTCGCCACTCATCAAATAGCACTCCATGACCTCGTCGTGTTCGGCAATGCGTCGCTCAAAGTCGCCCAGCGCTTCCTTGCTTTGCGTCTTCAGGCTGATGCTGATGAATACGTTCAAGCCCAGGCCCAAGGCCGCTGCGCTGGCCAGCGCCACGTAGCGGCTGATCACGCCATTGGCCTCCAGCGCCTTCACGCGCGCCAGACAGGGCGAGGGCGACAGGTGCACGCGCCGCGCCAATTCCACGTTCGACAGGGAACCATCGGCCTGCAGCTCGGCCAGAATGCGCAAATCCAGAGTGTCCAGCTTCATGTGCGGCAGTTTACGTTTTTTGCCGCATGAAATGCTGCATGGTGCGCGTGGCCATGCTACAACGGCAACTCATTCGGCCGCATGCTCGCTACAGTGTTTGCATGAACGCCCCCACACCCCACAGCCTGCTGCAGCAGCCATCGAACACGGTGGCCACCGACACCGACCCTGCGGAAACCGCCGAATGGCGCGACGCCTTTTTGGCCCTGGTCGCCACGGAAGGGCCGGAGCGAGCCCGCTTCATGTTGCAAGAAATGGTGCGCCTGGCGCGCACGGGCCGTGTGGGTTGGCAGCCCGACCTGAACACGCCCTATGTGAACACGGTGGCGGTGCAAGACCAACCCGTGTTCCCGGGCGACCTGGCGGTGGAAGAGCGCGTGGCCTCCATCGTGCGCTGGAACGCGCTGGCCATGGTGGTGCGCGCCAACCAGGCCTATGGCGAGCTGGGGGGCCACATCGCCAGCTATGCCAGTGCTGCGGATCTGTTCGAGAGCGGCTTCAATCATTTCTTCCGCGCCCGTGAAGGTGTGGGCGAGGGCCAGCACCGGGGGGACCTGGTGTTCTTCCAGCCGCACAGCGCGCCGGGTGTGTATGCGAGGGCGTTCTTGGAAGGCCGCCTTACCGAAAACGATTTGCAGCACTACCGGCAGGAGCTGACGGCCCCCGGCGTGGGCGCGCAGGGCCTCTCCAGCTACCCGCACCCTTGGCTGATGCCCGATTTCTGGCAGTTCCCCACCGGCTCCATGGGCATCGGCCCCATCAGCAGCATCTACCACGCGCGTTTCATGCGCTACCTCACGCACCGCAACCTGCTCGACTGCAGCCAACGCAAGGTGTGGGGCGTGTTCGGTGATGGCGAGATGGACGAGCCCGAGAGCATGAGCGCCTTGACCCTGGCTGCGCGCGAAGGTCTCGACAACCTGGTGTGGGTGGTCAACTGCAACCTGCAGCGGCTTGATGGCCCGGTGCGTGGCAATGGCCGCATCATCGACGAGCTGGAGCGCCTGTTTGCCGGTGCGGGCTGGAACGTGGTCAAACTGGTGTGGGGCAGCGACTGGGACGGCTTGTTTGCCCGCGACCTGACGGGCGCGCTGGTGCGCACGCTCGAAGGCACGGTGGACGGCCAGATGCAGACCTTTGCGGCCAAGGATGGCCGATTCAACCGCGACAATTTCTTTGGCCAGAACCCCGAGCTGGCGGCCCTGGCCCAGGGCATGACAGACGAGCAGATCGACCGCTTGAAGCGCGGCGGGCACGACCTGGTGAAGATCCACGCCGCCTATGCCGCTGCTGCCGCACACAAGGGCCAGCCCACGGTGATTCTGGCCCACACCAAGAAGGGCTACGGCATGGGCACGGCCGGCCAGGGCAAGATGACCACACACAGCCAGAAGAAGCTGGACGGCACCGATCTCATCGAATTCCGCAACCGCTTCAACCTGCCGCTCACTGATGAGCAGGCGACCAGCCTGGCGTTCTACAAGCCTGCCGAAGACAGCCCGGAAATGCAGTACCTGCGCAGCCACCGGCAAGCATTGGGCGGCTACCTGCCACGCCGCGAGACGGTCTGCGAGGCACTGCCCGTGCCCCCCATCGCCAGTTACGCGCAGTTCGCGCTGCAGGCCGATGGCAAGGAGATGAGCACCACCATGGCCTTTGTGCGCATGCTGGGCGGTTTGCTCAAAGACGCTGCGTTGGGCCCGCGCATCGTCCCCATCGTGGCCGACGAGGCGCGCACCTTCGGCATGGCCAACCTGTTCAAACAGGTGGGCATCTACAGCAGCGTGGGCCAGCGCTATGCGCCCGAGGACATCGGATCGGTGCTGAGCTACCGCGAGGCGCTGGACGGGCAAATCCTCGAAGAGGGCATCAGCGAGGCCGGCGCCATTGCGAGCTGGACGGCGGCAGCCACCAGCTACAGCGTGCACGGCCTGGCCATGCTGCCGTTCTACATCTACTACTCGATGTTCGGCTTTCAACGCGTGGGCGACGCCATCTGGGCCGCCGCCGACCAGCGCGCGCGCGGCTTTTTGCTGGGCGCTACCTCAGGCCGCACCACGCTGGGCGGCGAGGGCCTGCAGCACCAGGACGGTACCAGCCACCTGGTCGCAGCCACCATTCCCAATTGCAAAGCCTACGACCCGGCCTACGCGGGCGAAATGGCCGTCATCGTCGACGCCGGCATGCGCGAGATGGTGGCCGAGCAGCGCGACGTTTTCTATTACGTCACGCTAATGAACGAGAACTACGCCCAGCCCGACCTGCCCGCCAATGCGGCAGAGGGTGTGCTGCGTGGTTGCTATGTTTTTGAGAGTTATCAGCGCTTGTTAGATAAGCGCGAGAGCCCGATTTCATCCAAAAACTCTGCGCCATCCGTTACGCTGCTGGGCTCTGGCGCCATTCTGACCGAGGTGGTCAAGGCCGCCGAGATGCTGGCGGCCGAGGGCGTGGACGTGACCGTGCTCAGTGTGACGAGCTGGAGCGAGCTGGCCCGCGACGGCATCGCCTGTGAGCAGCGTGCGCTGGATGGTGAAGCCGAGCCCGGTACACCGTGGCTGGCGCAGCAACTGGCCGCCACCCAGGGCCCGGTGATTGCCGCCACCGACTACGTGCGCGCCGTGCCCGAGACGGTGCGCGCCTTTGTGCCAGAAGGCCGCCGCTACGTCACGATGGGAACCGATGGGTTCGGGCGCAGCGACACGCGGGCCGCGCTGCGGGAATTCTTCGGGGTGGATGCCAAAGCGGTGGTGAAGGCCGCAAAGTTTGCGTTGGGGGCCACCGCAGCCCGGTGATTTTGTGTGGCGCCCGCCCCGCTTGAGATGACCGCGTGCGGGGCGTTAAGCGGGGTGCACTGAGCCGGAAGCCCCCGTTGTTGTGCGCCGCTGTTTCCCATCGCTCCGATCTTCGTCACCGTGGTTCTGGCTGGTGAGGATAGAGCCCGCTGAGCGGGGAAGGGAATGCTGTTGCGGCTTTGTGAGTGAGTGATGAGGGTGGGACTCCAACGTGGCGGGTGCCCGGTATACAGGGGGCCACCCGTTGGCTGATGGCGTGGCCGGCGCGCCGCAGCCAGCGTTGCCCATCCAGCAGGAGCTTTCTACAATGGTTTTACAACCGCTGGAGGGCGACATGGCACACGTTACCTGGGATCACACTCCCCCTACCACTTGGATAGCGATGGTGAACGGGCAGGCCACCTGCTCCGTCAAGCGCAAAGACATTGGCGGTTGGACGGCGGGCTGGACGGATGATCGTTTGTGGCCAGCACCCGCCCATTTGCCCAAGGCAATGCCCCAGCCCATGCGCTTTTTCAGCAGCCTGGAAGAGGCCAAGTTGGCTGTGGAGCATGCCTTGGCGGCGTGATCACAGGGGCTTGGTGCCGCGTTTTTTCGCGGGCTTGTCGTCGGGGCACTGTTGCGTTACGGCCCGGTCTTGGTTCAAACGGCGGTTTTACCAGCCCCTGAACCGCTCCCACTCTGCCACGACCACCCCATCTTCGACCGCCAGATACGCCCCATGCTGCGCCCCCGTGGCACACGCATGGTTTGGCAAAATCCGCAACCGCATCCCGACCGGAAACCGCTGCGCAATGTCGTCCTGGCCGAGGTGCGGCCCGTCGGCGCGGGACAAGATGCCGTGCTCCTGGTTTGCCCCACTGAGCACGTACCCTTCCAGCACGGTCCCATCCACGTCGCACACCTGTCCATAGCCATAGTCGCGCGACTGCTTCTGGGTCCCCCGGTCGCGGCTCATCGCCATCCAGCCTGCGTCCACAATGGCCCAGCCCTTTTCCATCTGGTGCCCGATCACGGTGGTGAGAACGCTCAGCGCGATGTCGTCGGTGCTGCACACCCCCACGTTGTGCATCACCAGGTCAAAAAACACGTAGACCCCCGCACGCACTTCAGTCACGCCGACCAGGTTGCGGGCAGATAGCGCCGTGGGCGTGGACCCCACGCTGACCACTGCACAGGGCAGCCCCGCCGTGCACAGGCGCTCTGCCGCACGCACGCATCCCGCGCGCTCTTGTTCGGCCAGCGCGGTAAGGGCCTCGGGGGTGTGCAGGTCGTAGCTGCCCCCGGCATGGGTCATCACGCCGGCCAGTCGCATGCCACCGTCGTGCAGAGTGTGGCCCACGGCAAGGAGGGTAGGGTCTTCCGGCTGTATGCCGCTGCGGTGGCCGTCGGTGTCTACTTCGATCAGCACGTCAAACACCTCGCCGTGCGCGTGGCCAAACGCCGCGATGGCCGCGGCGCCCGCCACGTTGTCCGTGATGATCTGGAGGTTGCACCCTTTGCGTCGCAAAGCCAGCGCTTGCGGCAGTTTGTGCGGCACCATGCCCACCGCGTAGAGGATGTCCGTCACGCCATCTGCAAAAAACTGCTCGGCTTCTTTGAGCGTCGACACCGTGATGCCTTGCGCGCCAGCGGCTATCTGCGCGCGTGTGACCGCTGTGCATTTGGCGGTCTTGGCATGCGGGCGAAATCGCACACCCAGCGCATTCATGCGGTCTTGCATGCGGGCAATGTTGTGCTGCATGCGTGGCACATCAATCAGGGCTGCGGGCGTGTCGATGGTGGTGAGCGAGCGGGTCATGGTCTGGGCGCAAAAAGGAGTGTGGCGAGGGGCGGCTGGGTGTGGATTTTTCAGCCCGAAATCAAGGCGCAAAACCGTGCCAGGTCCACGTTGCCGCCGCTGATGAGCACGCCCACGCGCTGGCCCTTGAGTTCATGGCGCATGGCGCGGGCCGCTGCAAAACCGAGGCAGCCCGTAGGCTCCACCATGAGCTTCATGCGCTCGGCAAAGAAGCGCATGCCATCCACCAACTGCGCATCGCTCACGGTGAGGATGTCGTCCACATCGCGCTGGATGATGGGGAAGGTGAGGTTGCCCAGGTACTGCGTCTGCGCGCCGTCTGCAATCGTCTTTGGGGTGTCGATGTGCACGATGGAGCCGCTGCGGAGCGACTGCTGGCCATCGTTGCCCGCTTCAGGCTCTACGCCGTAGAGCTTGGTGTGGGGCGACAGCGCACGTGTGGCCAGGGCGGAGCCCGACAGCAGCCCGCCGCCGCCCAGGCACACGAAGAAGGCATCGAGAGGCCCGACCTCTTCAAACAGCTCTTTGGCGGCGGTGCCCTGGCCCGCCAGCACATCGGCGTGGTCGTAAGGTGGTATCAGCGTGAGACCGTGGCGCTCGGCCAGGTCCCGGGTGATCTGCTCGCGGTCTTGGGTGTAGCGGTCGTAAAAGACCACCGTGGCGCCATACCCTTGCGTGGCCGCCACTTTGGTGGCGGGGGCGTCTTGCGGCATGACGATGGTGGCGGGCATGCCCAGCTCGCGCGCGGCCAGCGCAATGCCCTGAGCATGGTTGCCCGACGAGAACGCAATCACACCCGCCTTGCGCTGGGCGGCATCGAGCTTGGCCAACGCATTGAACGCCCCCCGGAACTTGAACGCCCCCATGCGCTGCAGGTTCTCGCACTTGAAGAACACCTGCGCGCCAAACTCTTCGTCCACCGTGCGTGAGGTGAGCACCGGCGTGCGGTGGGCGTGGCCTGCAATGCGGCCTGCAGCGGCTACAACGTCGTCATAGGTGGGAAGAACAAGGGGAGCGGTAGTCATGGGATGCGTCCTGAGGATGGGTTGGGGGGATGAAGAATCAAGGGGGTAAAAAGGTGTGCGGTGGGCTGCTGGAGTGCGGGTAGCGCGCTACCAAGGCCACGGCACCACCGTGCCCACACCCTGTGCGATGGCTTGTGCGTGCAGCATGCGTGCCACGGTCAGGTCCTGCAGGGCCAGCCCAGTCATGTCAAACACGGTGATGTCATGGTCTTGGCGGTCCACGCGCGCCTGCCCGGTGAGCAAGCCGCCCAGCTCGGTGCACGGCTGGCTGGGTTGCCATTGCGCTTCGCCAATGGAACGGGCCTGAGGGGCGTCGTCCACATACAGCCGGGCGCGGGGCAGCAGGCCGTCGGGCAGTTCGCGTTTGCCCCGGGTGTCGGCCCCCACCGCGTTGATGTGGGTGCCGGGCTGCACGGCTGCTGCATCAAACAGCGGCCCGCCACCGGGCGTGGCGGTGATGACTACGTCGCTGTCGGCGACGGCGGCATGGCGGTCTGTAGCCAACGTGATGCAGCAGGCATTGGTTGTGTGGTGTTGGACAGCGGCCTCAAAAGCCAGGTTGCGCTGGCCGTCGCGTGATACATAACGCACGGTGTGCAGCGCAGGCAGCGCCTGCAAGGCATAGCGCAATTGCACCTGGGCCTGCACCCCAGTGCCGAACACACACAGTGTTTTGCTGGTGGGCCTTGCCAATTGCTGAAGACCGAGGGCCCCTGCGGCGCCCGTGCGCGCTGTGGTGATGGCATTGCCATCCAGCACACACAGCGGGCGACCAGTGGCGGGGTCGATGAGCACCACCGTGGCTTGGTGGGGCTCACCACCCAGCGAACGGTTGCCGGGCCAGAACCCGGCCGCCTTGAAACCCAGCAGGCCCTGCGCCGCCACGTCGCCCGACTTGATGCCAAACACGCCGCCCGTAGCCAGCGCCTCCCGCACCACCGGGAACACGCGGCCTGCGCGCTGGCTGTGCAGTGTGAAGGCGTCATGCACAGCGCGCAGCACGTCGGACGGCTGCAGCAAGGCACCCACCTGGTGGGTGTCGAGCAGCAACAAATGGGCTTGCGCGCCGAGTTGGGCGGGCGAACTACTTTGCATCACCGTACACCGTGGCGCGGGACACGCCCAAATGCTGCGCCACCACTTCCATGGCACGGCGCACGTCCATGCAGCCCGAGTCTTTCAGTTCGCGCAGCAGAGCGCGTCGTTCCGTGGCCTTGAGTGCGCGCGGTGCAGTGGACAGGCGGGCTGCAAACTGGTCGATGCGCTGGCGAATGGCCTCGGCCCCGGCAGGGTCGAGCGACTCCGTGAGGCCCGTGTCCCCGTCGATGGCGGTGAATTGCCCCACCACACTCTGCAGGCTGCGAAACAGCGTGAGATCCACATTGAGGCAGAGCGCAGCGATGTATTGGCCCGACGCATCCTTGATGCCCACCGATGTGCTCTTGGCCTGGCGGCCGTCGGCAAACTGGTTGGCGTAGTTGGCAATGACTTGCGGATAGTCGGGGTCGGCAATGCGGGCCAAGCCCAGTTCGGTGGTGGGGTCGCCTACGCTACGCCCCGACAGGTTGTTGTGGATGGCCAGGATGGAGTGTTTTGGGTCCAGCAGGTCATGCACCACCACTTCGCAGAACGGGGCGAAGGTGGCGGCCAGCCCTTGGGCCACCTGTTCGATCTGGCTGAGCAGGGCCGATTGATCGGCCGTGCGTTTGGGAGCGCGGCCGGCAGACCGCTGGCGTGCGGCCTCGGGCGAGGGCGACTGGGTAGTGGCAATGTCAGGCATTTCGACAATTTATCTAAAAATAGACAAATTGTCAAAAATGGAAAATACGCTTGGCGGCGCGGGCGAAGCTGGAGGGTGCAGGCATATAAGCCGCCTGCGCGTCTTTGAACAGGTTTTAAAGCGTTCGCTCGGGCCGCTGAAAAAATGCATCCAGCACGGGCATCAACGATGGGAAGTCCTGCGCAAACTTTCCTCGGTTCACAAAGTAGGCTTCGCAAGCCACTGCGAAGAACTCGGACGGTGATGTGGCGCCATAGGCATCCAGCCATGGGCGTTCGGCGCCAAAACGCTCGGCCAGGATGACGCGCTCGCGAAACTGCTCGTATGCGGGTTCCCAGGCTGCCCACCATGCGCCGTAGGCTGCACGGCCACTGCGAGTGCCCATGAAGCCTGCAGGCAGGGGCGGGCAGCCATTGGGCTGGCCGTTGCGCATGTCCAGCTTGTGCACAAACTCGTGCACCACCACGTTGTGGCCACGCGCCGTGTTTTCGGTGGCGTTGGCAATGTGCTGCCAGCTCAGCATGATGGGGCCGCGCTCCATCGCTTCGCCCAGCAGCACTTGGGTTTGCTCATGCACCACGCCGGCCTCGTCCACCGTCTGGCGGCGGGCCACGGCCTCGCCAGGGTGCAGCACGATGGTGACGAAATCGTCGTACCAGTCGAGTGCCTTGGCGGGGTCGCCCCAATGCAGCAGGGGCAGGCAGGCCTGCGCGGCGATATCAATCGCCATGGCGTCGGTCACTACCAGGCCGTGAGCGCCGTGGAATTCTTTGTGGTGCAAAAAGAGCGCGCTGAGCACGCGCAATTTCGACTGGTCATGCAGCGACAGAGCCGCGAGAAACGGGTAGCGCTGCAGCGTCTGCAGCCACAGCGTGGCCGAGATGTCGGGCACCGGGGCCACTGTGGCGCGGACGCGGCTCCAGAGCCGGTTGAAAAGAGGGGGCATGGCAGAGGTGTTCAGGGCCTGCTCGATGCGTGCACGCATGCCCTTGGTATTCAAGACACCTGTTACCTTGGGGCCAAGGTGATGCGTTCCAAGCCCAACCGGGACAAACGCAGTGTTTCCAGGCGCGGGGGTAATGCGGCGGCATCCCAGTCGCTCAGCACCACGCGCTGCAGGCCCGGCGCCAGCACGTGGTGTGCCGGGCGGTGGGTGTGGCCGTGGATGAGCGTGTGTGCGCCTGCCGCTTGCAGCCAGGCGACAGCGGCCGGACCATCAACGTCCGCATACGTGGCGCCCGACTGCTTGCGCGCCTCGCTCTCCTGGCGAATACCACGTGCTTGCGCGCGGCGAGTGTCCAGGGGCTGTGACAAAAAACGCTCTTGCCATGTGGCACTGCGTGCCTGCACACGAAAGCGTTGGTAGTCCACGTCGTCCAGGCACAGCATGTCGCCATGGCTGAGCACAAAACGCTGGTCGCCAAACGCCAGCACGGTGGGATCTGCCAAACCGGTGATGCCGCAGTGGGCCAAAAACGCCGGGCCCGCGAGAAAGTCGCGGTTGCCGTGCATGAAGTACACGGGCAGGCGCTGCGCGGCTGCCCTGAGGGCCACACAGCCATCGGCCTCGAAGCTGCCTGGCTCAGCAATGGCATCGTCGCCCACCCACACCTCGAACAAGTCGCCCAGGATGAACAGGGCATCGGCTTGTGTGGTCTGTAAGTAGTGCTGCCAGGCCGCCACGGTGGCGGGCTCGCTGGCCTGCAAGTGCAGGTCCGAAATGAAATCGACCGTGCGCCAGCGCGAGGGAGCGACGAGCTCCTCGAACCGGGGCACGGCCGTGGTCACAGAGATCGGGATCAGATCAGTGCGAAATCAAAGTCAGATCAAAGCGCGACAGCCTTTTCGATCACGACGTCTTCCTTGGGCACGTCGTCATGGAAGCCGCTGCGACCTGTTTTCACGGCCTTGATCTTGTCCACCACGTCGGTGCCGCCCACAACCTTGCCGAACACGGCGTAGCCCCAGCCCTGGGCCGAAGGTGCGGTGTGGTTCAGGAAACCGTTGTCGGCCACGTTGATGAAAAATTGCGCCGTGGCCGAGTGGGGGTCGCTGGTGCGGGCCATGGCCACGGTGTAGTTGGCGTTCTTCAGGCCGTTCTTGGCTTCGTTTTCGATGGGCGCATCAGAGTTCTTCTGATTCATGCCCGGCTCGAAGCCGCCGCCTTGCACCATGAATCCGGGGATCACGCGGTGGAAGATGGTGTTGTTGTAGTGGCCCTTGTTCACATAGGCCAGGAAGTTTTCCGTCGACTTGGGGGCCTTGTCGGCGTCGAGTTCGAGGGTGATGACACCGTAGCCGGTGATGTGCAGTTCAACTTGAGGATTGCTCATGGGAGGTTCTTTCGCAAAGGGGTTGTCTGGGAAGGTGGGGTCACTTCACCAGGGTGGCGGAGTTGATGGTGACGGGTGTGTTGGGTACGTTTTGGTGAGGGCCTTTGTTGCCCGTGGCGACGGCCTTGATCTTGTCGACCACGTCGGTGCCCTGGACCACCTTGCCGAAGACGGCATAACCGTGGCCGTCGGGGCTGGGGGCGTTGAGCATGGCGTTGTCCTTCACGTTGATGAAGAACTGCGAGGTGGCCGAGTTGGGGTTGCCCGTGCGCGCCATCGCGATGGTATAGGTGTCGTTTTTGAGGCCATTGCTGGCTTCGAGAGCGATGGGCGCCTTGGTGGGCTTTTGCACCATGTCTGCGGTGAAGCCTCCGCCCTGGATCATGAAGCCGTCAATGACACGGTGAAAAATCGTGCCGTCATAGTGTTTGTCTTTGACGTAGGCGAGGAAATTCTCGACCGTTTTGGGCGCCTTGGCCGCATCCAACTGCACCACGATGTCGCCCATCGAGGTGGCCAATTTGACCTTGGGGGCGTCTTGGGCCTGTGCGGGTGCTACAGAAAATATAGCTGCTAGCGCAATGCTGGCAAGCGCCAGGGTCGAATTTCTTCTGGAAATCATCCAATCACTCCTTCGAAAAATATCTGCCATTGTTGGCCCCGCCGCGTCCAGTACTGGCGCTTGATGGGGCCTGTGCGGGCGCCTTCGGCCACTTCGCCGAACGTTACCACCATGGTGTCGGCCGAGTCCGTCCACCGCAAGTAAGACTTGTCCTTGAGATGGAGTTCCCTGCCTTTCAGCGCGCGGGTTTCCGCCTCCAGCACTTGTGACCATTCATTGAGCGGCTTTTGGCGGTAGCTCTGAAAGTCAGAGGCATAAAAGCCCAGTAAACGCTTCATATCGCCCTGGGTCTTGGCATTGCGCCAGGCGTTGAGCACAGCATCAAACGATGTGCGTTCGGCCTGAATACTGTGCGGTTGCACCCATTGCAACTGGCGTGCAATGACCACGGGCGTGGAACGGGGCTCCACGGTGCGCAGGATGCGCTCCAGGTCAGGGTTGGCCAGGGCCAGGCAGCCGTCGGTGGCCAGCGGCGCGCGTGAAAACTGGTCAGGCGGCGTGCCGTGCAGCCAGATGCCGCTGCCGGTCTTGCCCCGGCGCTGGTCCAGCGGATTGGGGTAGTTGATGGGCAGGGCGCCCGCGCCATAGAAATCCTTGAGCGTGGCCGGATCGAGGCGGCTGGTGATGAAGTACACCCCCAGTGGCGTGCGCTGGTCCCCTTCGATGGCCTTCTCGATGCCCAGCTTGCCGACCGAGGCGTAGTAGTCCGCCACCAGTTGCAGCCCTTTGGATGTGTTTTCGAACAGATACAGGCGCGAGCGCGATGCGTCCACCGCAATCGCGTGGCGCGAGCGTGTGGACAGCTCCAGAAACTGCGTCGGCACGCTGTGTGCTGGGGGGCGGCTGTGCTGCGCCTCCACGCGCTGGCGCCACTCGGTGCGCAATTCCTCCAGCGTGGTGGTGGCTTGAAGGCCAGTGCCGCCATCCGCCACGGGCGGCCCGGCACCCTGGGTTCGTGGGATTGGCACCGGGCGGGTGCGCGACATGAGCAGGTCGCCCACGGCCAGTTGCGCCAGTTGAAAGTTGGGGTAGTCGCGTGCCAGGCTTTCGGCCTGCGCCAGGGCTTCGCGGCTACGGCCTGCGGCCACCAATTGATAGACCGCCATGAGGCGGGCTTCCGCCTGCCCGTCGCGCAGCACCCCCTGGGCGAGCGTTGCTGCGGCCGCGGGCGCAGCAGCCGCAGCCCCCGCTTTGACCGAGCGTTGCCCGCGCGTGCCTTGGGGCAGGGCGGGTGTCGACATCAACAGGGCTGCCAAAAGCAGCGCGCTGCTTGCAGCCCTGCGCCTCGCTCTCACAGCGGGCTGCAGAGCGCAAGTGCGCACGATGGCAGTCAGGTCAAGGCAAAAAAAAGCCCACGCGTGAGGCGCGGGCGCCGGGGCAGGACGCACGATCAACCGCCGGTGGATTCGCGGACGATGGTCCAGCGTCCATTGTGGTTGATGAGATTCAGTGTCTTGCGGCTGGACACATTGAGCGAGTCGGCGCTATAGGCCTGGCGAAAGCGTGCCGTGGCCTGATCGCCATTGACCGACACGGTCAGATCCGAGAGCTTCACGCTGATCTTTGACTTGCCCACAATGCGTGCTTCACGCTCTTTTTCCCAGGCGGCGCGGGTCTGGCGGCCTGGCGGGTCAAACGACTTGTCGTAGGCGGCCAGATAGGCTTTCATGTCCTTGGCGGCCCATGCATCGGCCCATGCCTGCACTGCCGCGGTGACGGCCTGGGTGGACGCGTCGCTTACCACGGCGGGTGCTGGAGCGGGTGCAGCCGGTGCGGGTGTGGGGGGGGCAGCGGCTGGCGCAGGTGCTGCCACCGTCGGTGCCGGTGCCGGAGGGGGCACTGCCGGGGCAGGGGCCGGCGCAGGCTTGGGGGTGATCACGACCACCGGGGCTGGCGCGGCGGCGGCGGGGGCTGCTGCTGCGTGGCGCCCCGTCTTGGCCGAGGCATCGGTCGAGAACAGATCACGAATGAGTGCCAGCTTGGGCTTGACGGATGGGGCGTTGTTGGCATCCAGCTGCAGCGCCTTGTTATAGGCCTGGCTGGCAAGCTTGGCGTAGATGTCGCCCAGGTTTTCTTGTGCTGTGGCGTAGCTGGGGTTGGTGCGGATCGCCATCTCCAGCGCGGTGCGGGCCTTGTCCAACTGGTTCTGGTTGGCATACAACACCGCGAGGTTGTTGTAGGGCTCTGGCAGCTCAGGGTACTCTTCCGTGAGCTTGGTGAAGGTGGTGATGGCGTCTGCCTGTTTGCCCGAATCCGTCTGGGCCACACCGCGCAGGAATCGCAATTGCGGATCGCGCGGGTTGGCGGCCAGGCGCTGGTCGGCCTTGACCAAGGCTTCAGCCGCCTTTCCGGCCTTGAGCAACTGGGTGATCTCGGTATAGTCGTCGGCCTGGGCCACGCCCGTCCCCATCAGGGCGGTCAGTGCCAGCAGGCGCAGAAGGCGTGGAAGTGTGCGTCGGACTTGCTTCATGAGGATCCAGGGGTGGGGGCGTCATCGGGCCCGGGCCGGGCTTATACTGCGGCGGATTGTAGCTGAGGGGGTTGTCATGACGGTACGCTGTTGCCGCAGGTGATTTCGCTGTGTGCCCTTGGCGGGCGCACCCCCTCCAGGGGCTCGCGCCCGTCGCTACAGGGCGTTGATTCGCCCCATTCCCATCCGATCTCCCGTTACTGAAACCCCATGAGTTTGCGCATCTACAACACGCTGTCGCGTGCATTGGAAGACTTTTCCCCGCTCGAACCTGGCCATGTGCGCATGTATGTGTGCGGCATGACCATCTATGACCTGTGCCACATTGGCCACGCCCGCATGATGATGGCGTTTGACGTGGTGCAGCGCTGGCTCAAAAGCAGCGGCTATCGGGTCACCTATGTGCGCAACATCACGGACATTGACGACAAGATCATCAAGCGCGCGCTGGAGCGGGGCATCACCATCCGCCAGCTGACCGACGAGATGATCGCCGCCATGCACCAGGACATTGGCCTGCTGGGCATTGAGCCACCCTCGGTAGAGCCTCGCGCCACCGAGTACGTGCCCCAGATGCTGTCGCTGATTGGCCAGCTCGAAGGCAAGGGCCTGGCTTACCGTGCCAGCAACGGCGATGTGAACTATTCCGTGCGCAAGTTCGATGGCTACGGAAAGCTGTCGGGCAAGTCGCTGGACGAACTGCGGGCGGGCGAACGTGTGGCGGTGGATGACGGCAAGCAGGATCCGCTCGACTTCGTGCTGTGGAAGTCTGCCAAGTCCGACGAGCCGCCCGAGGCCAAATGGGACAGCCACTTTGGCGTGGGCCGCCCCGGCTGGCACATCGAGTGCTCGGCCATGAGCTGCGCCACGCTGGGCGAAACGTTTGACATCCACGGCGGCGGGGCTGATCTGCAGTTTCCCCACCACGAAAACGAAATTGCCCAGAGCGAAGGCGCCACGGGCAAGCCCCTGGCCAATTTCTGGGTGCATAACGGCTTTGTGCGTGTGGACAACGAGAAGATGAGCAAGTCGCTCGGCAACTTCTTCACCATCCGTGAGGTGTTGAAGTCTTACGACGCAGAAACAGTGCGTTTTTTCATTGTGCGCGCCCACTACCGCAGCGCGCTCAACTACAGCGATGCCCATCTGGACGATGCCCGCCAGGCGCTCAAGCGCCTGTACACCGCGCTGAGCCTGGTGGCGCCCGCCGAAGTGGCCCCCATCGACTGGGCCGACCCTTACGCCGCGCGCTTCATGGCCGCCATGGATGACGACTTTGGCACGCCCGAAGCCGTGGCAGTGCTGTTCGACCTGGCGGGTGAAGTCAACAAGACGCGCTCGGCGGCGCTCGCAGGGGTGCTCAAGGCGCTGGGCGGTTGCTTGGGGATCTTGCAAGGCGATCCCAAGGCCTTTCTGCAGGCCGGCGCCGGCGTGAATGAGGCCGACATCCAGGCCCAGATCACGGCCCGCGCAGCCGCCAAAGCGGCCAAGAATTTCGCTGAGGCCGACCGCATTCGCAATGAACTGCTGGCCCAGGGCATCGTGCTCAAGGACTCTGCCGCAGGCACGACATGGGAAGCCGCGCAGTGAAACTGATTTTGAAGCCAAATATGCCTCTGGTGCAGGTGGAATAAGCG
>RCMZ01000585.1_pt1 | contig 17165 bp, 14 predicted proteins | sample 2041141 | NCBI WGS metagenome assembly RCMZ01 (sample SAMN09708263, study PRJNA481090) | Wastewater metagenome, whole genome shotgun sequencing project. | biome: sewage; isolation source: Davis station wastewater (DW) | place: Antarctica: Davis Station | collected 2010-03-01
CGTTCGCGCGAGCCTTTGCCTTTTCCCGTTCGGCCGCAGGTGCGTCCTTGGCAGCATTGATGAGGATATGGCTGGCGCGGCGTTCTTCCTTACCTGCCATGCGGCCTACGTTCTCTTTATAGTAAGTGCGCAGATCATCTTCACCCAAGGTGATGCCGGCACGGACACTGTCGAGATCAAGCACCAGGTATTCGACAGCTGCTTGTTCAAGTTGCTGGAATTGCGCCGGATGGGCTTTGTAGTAAGTCTCCAGGTCAGCATCAGTGGGCGTGACCTTCGCAGCAAAATCCGACGCATTGAAACGCGCCACCTGAACTTCGCGCCGCTCGTACAAGGCATCAAGCGCCAGCTTGACCTGAGCGTCGGTAGCAAAGGCTGTCCCCATCACGCCGCCCATCACTTGGTTGACCGACAGGTCACGACGAACATTGGCTTCAAAACCTTCGGGAGTGAGTCCCTGCGCACCGACCAGCGCGCGGTAGGCATCGGCATCGAGTGTTCCGTCTGGGCGCTTGAGGCCCGCGATGGCGGGGATTTCTTGCAGGCTGCGAGCCAAACGTGCATCACTCGTCAAAAGATGCATCTTCTGAGCGGAGGCTGCCAGCACACGATCACGCACCAAACGCTCCAACGTGGCATAGCGCGCGCTGGGCGAGTCGAGCAGTTTGGGATCGACCGATGGGGATTGCGCACGAATGCGGTCTGTCTCCATGCGGTGGGCATTGTCCCAATCTGTCTGGTTAATCTTTTGGCCATCCACACGCGCCACCACCGGACTCTTTTCAGAGAAGTAGTTGCTGTCGATGCCTACCAGTACAAACGAAGGAATGATCAGCAAGAACAAGAAGATCATGACGATCTTGGAGTGCTTGCGGATGGATTCAAACATGGTCGATCTTTCAGAGGAGGAAAAACAAAAGGCGAACTTGCGTTCGCCTTTGTTCGGTGATGGTGGGTCCTGACGGTCTCGAACCGCCGACCTACTCCGTGTAAAGGAGCCGCTCTACCAACTGAGCTAAGGACCCCACCTAAACTGATCCTCAGTTCAAGGCATCTTTCAATGCCTTGCCAGGACGAAACTTCGGAACTTTAGCAGCTTTGATTTTAATCGTATCGCCAGTGCGTGGATTGCGACCCGTACGGGCAGCGCGCTTGCCGACAGCGAATGTACCAAAACCCACAAGCGACACAGTGCCGCCCTTTTTGAGAGTCTTCTTGACCGCTTCGATCGTGGACTCCAGAGCGCGCGCAGCTGCAGCCTTGGAGATATCGGCATTGGTAGCGATGTGCTCAATCAATTCGGTTTTGTTCACAAGAAGCCTCTCGGAAAAGCGTTGATGAAATGTCTCGATGGTATCTGGTCCTCACACGTCCGACAGCACAACAATAAGTGTGGTGGGTCGTCAACGGGGGAATGACTGGGATACACAGCAGTGGCTGCTGCATCAGATTAAAGCCATCGAGTTTCAGGGTGTCAATACAACACGCTGCTTTGTATCAGCGTTGCCTTGAATTCTAGTCGCATTTCAAGCTGTGACAGGGCTTGCAAGGTGTTTTTGTCTCAAACGTGCCGTATGAGCAGGATTCCGGATTGACACTGCAATCGCGGCAACACTCAAACAGCGGAAAGCGCTTGCGCAATGGCCTGCCCCACGTCCCGGGTAGAGGAGTGCCCTCCGAGATCGGCGGTACGAGGCCCGCCATTTTTCGGGTCCAGCACCGATTCGATAGCCGCCACCACGGCATCGTGTGCAGCACGATAGCCGAGGAAGTCGAGCATCATGGCGCCGCACCAGATCTGGCCAATCGGATTGGCAACACCCTTGCCTGCGATGTCGGGGGCCGACCCATGGACCGGCTCGAACAACGAAGGCATCGCGCGTGTGGGGTTGAGATTGGCGCTGGGTGCGATGCCGATGGTGCCCGTGCACGCAGGCCCCAGGTCACTGAGGATGTCACCAAACAGGTTGCTCGCCACCACTACATCAAAGAAGTCGGGGCGCTGCACAAAATGCGCGGTGAGGATATCAATGTGGAATTTATCCACCTGCACGCCCCGATACCCCTTGGCCATCTCGGCCACGCGCTCATCCCAATAAGGCATGGTAATGGCGATGCCATTGGACTTGGTGGCGCTGGTGAGGTGCTTTTTAGGGCGCGACTGGGCCAATTCAAACGCAAACTTGAGCACGCGGTCCACGCCATGGCGGGACATCACCGTCTCCTGCATCACGATCTCACGTGGCGTACCTTCGTACATGCGCCCGCCAATGCTGGAGTATTCACCCTCGGTGTTCTCACGAACGATGAGCATATCGATCTCGCCGGGCTGCCGCAGGCTGCCATCGCGTCGCACCACGGGCGCAATCACGCCCGGCATGAGGCGCGCCGGGCGCAGGTTGATGTACTGGTCAAACTCGCGGCGAAACAACAACAATGAGCCCCACAGTGATACATGGTCCGCGATCTTCTCGGGCCAACCTACGGCGCCAAAATAAATGGCTTCGTGGCCACCGATCTGGTCCTTCCAATTGTCCGGCAGCATCTTGCCGTGCTTCTCGTAGTAGTCCCAGCTGGAGAAGTCGAAATGGTCGAACTGCAGGTCGATCCCAAATTTGCGCGCAGCAGCGTCCATCACACGCAGGCCCTCGGGCATGACCTCCTTGCCGATGCCGTCACCAGCGATGACTGCAATGCGATGCTTCGCCATTCGAACGCTCCTGAAAAAATAGCTGCCAGCGCTTATTCATCAAGCGCTTGCGGCACAAATGATGTGAAATTTATTTGACGCGCGCCCGAATTTCAGGGAGCGCCTTTTGCAGGTAATACACCATGGACCAGACCGTCAGCACCGCTGACGCCCAGATAAGCCACGTGCCCCAAACACCCGTGTCTACCGCACCGAACACGCGTCCGTCGTACAACAGAAAAGGAATGGCAACCATCTGCACCGTCGTCTTGACCTTGCCGATCATGTGCACAGCCACACTCTTGCTGGCACCAATCTGCGCCATCCATTCGCGCAAGGCCGAGATCGCGATTTCGCGCCCAATGATGATGAGCGCCACGAACACATCGGCGCGCTGCAGATGCACCAGCACAAGGAGCGAAGCGCACACCAGAAACTTGTCGGCGACGGGGTCCAGGAAGGCGCCAAACGACGAGGTCTGATTGAGCTTGCGAGCAAGATAGCCATCGAGCCAATCCGTCGCGGCAAACACCACGAACATGACGGTGGCAATCAGGTTGCGTGTGGCCGGATCCAGCGGTGCATAAAACACCCCCACGATCAAAGGTATCGCGACAATGCGCGTCCAGGTCATCAATGTGGGGATTGTCCAGAACATGGCGGCGATTGTGTCATGGCGGCAGCGTCCGTTCTGTGTCGGAGGCAATAAGCAACACCCTTATCGCAGCGCCCGGTAAATCTCCTCTGCCAAGTCGCGGGAGATGCCCTCGACCGTGACCAGGTCTTCCACGCTGGCCGAAGCCACACCCCGCACACCGCCAAAGCGCTGCAACAACCGGGCGCGCTTCTTGGGCCCCACACCGGCAATTTCTTCGAGCTGGCCACCACCCACACGCACCTTGGCGCGTGCGGCACGCATGCCCGTAATGGCAAAGCGGTGGGCCTCATCGCGGATCTGGGCCACCAGCATCAGTGCCGCCGAGTCCTTGCCCAGATAGACCTTCTCGCGACCATCGGCAAACACCAGTTCCTCCAACCCCACCTTGCGGCCCTCGCCTTTCTCCACACCCACGATGCGCGTGAGGTCCAGCCCCAGGGCCGTAAAAACCTCGCGCGCCACCCCCACCTGCCCCTTGCCGCCGTCGATCAATACCAGGTCGGGCAGGCGCGCCACACCCTTGGGCTTTGCCGCGCCCTCTGCACCGTTGGCGCCTGGCGGCGGGGCGGCCGCAAAGTCGATGCCACCTGCCTCACGTGCGGCCTCTACTACCTTGCTATAGCGGCGGGTCAGCACCTGGCGCATGGCGGCGTAGTCGTCACCGCCCGTGATACCTTCGATTTTGTAGCGGCGATATTCGCTGCTCTGCATCTTGTGGTGGTGAAACACCACACACGACGCCTGGGTCGATTCACCCGCCGTGTGCGAAATGTCAAAACACTCAATGGTGAGCTGGTCCAGGTCCTCGGGCGGCAGGTCAAGCGCTTCGACCAGGGCGCGGGTGCGCGCCTGTTGAGAGCCCTCTTCAGCCAGCAGCCGCGCCAGTTGCAGGTCGGCATTTTTCTGCGCCATGTCAAGCCACGCACGGCGCTGCTCGCGCGGCTGGTGGATGGCCGTCACGCGCACGCCGGTTTGCTCGGACAAGGCTTCCAGCAGTGCCTTGTCCACCGGTACGCTGGTCACCAGCAATGGAGGCACAGGCACGCCAATGTAGTGCTGGGCGATAAAGGCCTCCAGCACCAGCACCTCGACCGCACGCGTCGGGCGCTCAGGATGTGCAATGGGCGCTCCACCATCAACCCCTGTCGCGGCACTGGGAACGGTTGCAGCATCATCGCGGGCCCTGGCGTCTTCGTCGTCGGTGGTCTCGGCGTTGTAAACAGCGGCGGCATCCTCGACATGCACCGGAAAATACGGCCGATCTCCGAGGTGTCGGCCACCACGCACCATGGCCAGATTCACACACGCACGGCCACCCGATACCCGGACCGCCAGAATGTCCACATCCTTGTCATCCGCGATCTCGATGGACTGCTGGTGCAGCACACGCGACAGCGCCTGGATCTGGTTGCGCACTTCGGCGGCCTGCTCGAACTCGAGTTGCCCGGAGTGCGCCATCATGCGCGCCTCCAGGGCCTTCAGCAGCTCCTGCGTTTCGCCGCGCAGCAAGGCTTCGGCGTGCTGAACATCGGCGGCATAGGCCTCGGGTGAGATGAGATCCACACAGGGCGCAGTGCAGCGCTTGATCTGAAACAGCAGGCACGGCCGCGTGCGGTTGGCAAACACCGTGTCTTCGCAGGTGCGCAGCCTGAACACTTTTTGCAGCAGCTGAATGGTCTCTTTCACTGCCCAGGCGCTGGGGTAGGGGCCGAAGTAACGGTGCTTTTTGTCCACCGAGCCCCGGTAATACGCCATGCGCGGAAACACTTGGCCGGGCGCGTCGCCCCCCCTGGCCGCCCCGCCAGGCGTGCCGGTTATTTTCAGATACGGATAGCTCTTGTCGTCCCTGAACAGGATGTTGAATTTGGGATTCAGCGTCTTGATGAGGTTGTTTTCGAGCAGTAACGCCTCGGCCTCGGAGCGCACCACCGTGGTCTCCATGCGCACGATCTTGCTGACCATATGGCCAATGCGCGTGCCGCCATGGTTTTTTTGAAAATAGCTGGACACGCGGCGCTTGAGGTTGAGCGCCTTGCCCACATATAGCAGCGCATCCTGCGCGTCAAAGTAGCGGTACACCCCAGGCAGGGAAGGCAGCGCGGCAACCTGGGCAAGCAGCTCGGGAGAATGAACATCGGACATGCGGATATTGTGACCAGAGTCCCCCTGCCGCGACGTCCCCCAACGCAGCCGCCGATCCAGTGGGGCTTTTAGGGGTGTTCGAAGGCTTTGCGCGCCAACGCCATCGCAAGAATGGCCGACGGGTCCACCAGCGACCATTCGTGCGCGCCAGCAACCTGGGGCAACGCCAACGGTATTTCGGTGCACGCCATCAACATCACCGCGCCAGGATGGCGCTCGTGGATTTGCCGAGCTACCTTACCGAAGCACGCCTGCGCTAAATCCATGCATCCGGCTTTTACACCCTTGTAAATGCCCTGCATGAGCCATTCCCGCTCCTGCGCATTGGGAAGAACGCACTCAATGCCCTGCTCTTGCAATACCGCGTCATACAGTCCCATACGGTAGGTACCTTGAGTCGCCAACAATGCAGCGCGCTGCACACCCCGCCGACGCAGCTCCAGCGCGGTTTCTCGGGCGATGTGCAACAACTCGATGCCCGAGACCCGCGCCTGCAACTGGTCATGCCAGGCATGTGCGGTGTTGCATGAGATGGCGGCTGCACAAATGCCTAAACCTGTGAACTGCTCCAGCACGCGGGTCATGTCCTCAAGCGGCTGTGCGGCCTCAGCATCGGCCAGCGCCTGGGTGCGGTCCGCGACGGGAACCTGAGCCATCCAGTGTTCAGGGAAGGCCTGGTCCTTGACCACATGGCCGTTGGCATGCAGCCACTGCTCACAGGACTGCAAAAACAAGCGCGCGAAATCAACGCCCGCCGCCGGGCCCATGCCCGCGAGGATCCCCACTTTGGCAGGGATAATGGAAAGGGGCGCAGTCACATTCATCGCAGCATGCTCGACATGGCAGACAGGCAATTGATCATCCGCACCGCAGATTCGGTATCGGGCGCGGTGAAGCGCACCACATCCCCGTCCGCGCGCACCAGCGTAGGCCACTGGCAGAAAAGATCCGCCAACGCGGGCGTTTGCGTCTGAATTTCAACCTCCAGCGGCCCTTCCATACGCCATGGCGCACACAAGGCCCGTTGCTGAACCGCTTGGGCTACACCAGCGCTTATCGCTGCGCACGACTGCGCTGGCGACAAGCTGATGCCACTGCCCTGCCCGGTGGCGCGCTTGGTCTGCACCAACACCGCATGGGGGTACAACGCACGGTTTTCCTCGATGAAAGCATCGTCGCCCGAGCCCATCAACACGGGCACGCCGTAAGCACCGGCCAGCGCGCCGTAGATGCCCGCCTCACCCAGCTCCACGCCATTCCAACGGACGCGGGCAAAAGCGAAACTGTTGATGGTGTGCGCCAAAATGCCGCGCCCTTGTGCACGCGAGTGATATCCGATCAGGCACACGCCATCCACCCCCAGCTCCACACCGGCCACCATGCTTAGGTAGCGCGGCTTGCCCTGAATGACCTGCGCACGCTCATCCAGCAAGTCCGGCGGCATGTTGCGAAAACTGCCGTGGGAGTCATTTACGAAGACTTCCGATGCGCCTGCATCGAAAGCACCACATACAGCCGCATTGCACTCGGCGGTCATGAGCCGACGGGCTCGCTCAAACTCGGGATTGCCCGGGCGCACCTGTTCGGAGTGGTAAATGCCTGCCACACCCTCGATATCGACGGAAATGAGAATTTTCATGAGTCAAAGCCCCACAGGGGAAGAAGCGACGGCGGAACCGCGCCGTCGCGACAACAATTCGCGGATGCCAGCGCGGCGATGACCATTGCGGCCCTGCACGGGCTCTGCAAACCACATCGCGTGCACGATGGCCTGCTCCACCGCATCGGCCGCCGCCAGGAACAAACCGTCCATCAACGCCTCGTGCACCATGGCCACGGTCGGCATGGGTTGCTCCGCAAGGTGCGGGATCGCATAGGCTGTCGAAAACGCCAGTGCAATATCGCCACTACCGTGGCCATACACAGAGCCTGTGCGTGCTAAACCAGCTGCAGCACGCAAAGCCAACCGTTTGAGCTGGCGGGCATCGAGCGGGGCATCCGTGGCCACCAACATGATGATGGAACCCTTTTCGGCCGCTCGGGCCTGTTCGCAGGTTTCTTCGTCCAGCAACGCGGCAAGGTCACTACCGATAGCGTCTCCACCCCACACCAGGTGAGACAGTACGCCGTAGTTGGAGAGCACCAATGCTCCCACCATGTAGGTCTCGCCATTGCGCAAGGCGGCCCGACGCGACGCGGTACCAACTCCACCCTTCAACTCGAAGCTGGACATGCCACGGCCGGCCCCCACCGCCCCCTGCGCCACGTCGACATAGGCCGCAGCGCACGCATGGCGGTAGTCAGCCTCGGCCAGCACCATGCGCTGGATGTCATTGAGGTAGCCGTCATTGCACTCCAGCACCAGCGGATTGACCGTGGGCAGACCGCGCCCCGTTTCCGGATTGCGCTCAATGCACTGCCGAATCTGCGCCTGTGACATAGCGCTCACCGAAAACGTATTCGTCAGGGCAATCGGTGTCTCCAACTGGCCCAGCTCTTCCAGCTGAACCAGGCCGACGCTTTTGCCAAAGCCATTGATCACGGCAACCCCGGCAGGCACCTTGTGCTGGTAAGGGTCCAGCCCGTGCGGGTGCACCACCGTGACACCGGTTTGCACCTCGCCGTCATCGTGGGTTGCGTGCCCCACCGTCACGCCCGGCACATCCGTGATGGCGTCACGCGCGCCGCTGGGCAAGCGACCAATCCGCGGCGGCGAGTCCGCCGCGTTTTCGCTCGCAATCGCCATCATGTCTGCCGATCAATCTTGGGGTCAAGCGCGTCGCGCAAGCCGTCACCCAGCAAATTGAACGCCAGCACCGTGAAGAAGATGGCCAAGCTCGGGAACAGCGCCACGTGCGGCGCATTTACCATGTCGGCACGGGCCTCATTCAGCATGGCGCCCCACTCGGGTGTCGGTGGCTGCGCACCCATGCCCAAGAAAGACAAGCTTGCTGCCGTGATGATCGAGGTACCCACCCGCATCGTGAAGTACACGACGATCGGTGAAATCGTGCCGGGCAGGATGTGCCGCACAATGATGGTCCAGTCCGACGCACCAATGCTGCGGGCAGATTCGATGTACGTCATGTGCTTGAGCACCAGTGTGTTGCCACGCACCAGCCGCGCGAAGGCGGGCACGCTGAACACGGCCACCGCCACAATCACGTTGGTCATGCTGCTGCCCAAAATGGCGACCACTCCCAGTGCCAGCAAAATACCCGGGAAGGCAAACAACACGTCCGAGATGCGCATCACGATGCGGTCCCACCAACCTTCGTAGTAGCCGGCCAGCAGCCCGAGCGTTGTGCCGATCACACAGCCGATCATCACGGACAAGAAGCCGGCGGCCAACGAGATGCGTGCACCCATCAAGATGCGGCTGAAGATGTCACGGCCCAGAGGGTCCACGCCAAACCAGTGCACCGCCGAAGGGCCTTCGTTCAGACGGTCGTAATCGAAAAAACCCTCGGGGTCATAAGGAACGATGTGGGGTGCCAGCACGGCCACCAACACCAGTAACAGCACGAAGCCGAGGGCCGCCATGGCCACGTGCTGCTTTTTGAACTTGCGCCAGAACTCACGCCAAGGCGTGCGTATGGCAGTGGAAGTGGCCGTGGCGGAGACCGAGGCGGCAGCCACTTGCGCTGCGTCGGGTGGCGTAGGAATGGAAGGCGTTGTCATGACGTCTTTGCGAATGCGTGGAGGAACAGGCGCGCGAACCGCGTCACTTGTAGCGGATGGTGGGGTTAATGAAGCCGTACAGCATGTCCACCACCAGATTGATCAGGATGAACTCCAACGACAGCAGCAGCACCAGTGTCTGGATCACGGGGTAGTCGCGCATGGTCACGGCGTCCACTAGCAGGCGTCCCAGGCCAGGCCAGTTGAAGACGGCCTCGACGACGATAGAGCCGCCCAGCAGAAAACCGAACTGCAACCCCATCATGGTGACCACCGGAATCAACGCGTTGCGCAGGCAGTGTTTGAGCACGACCACGCGCTCGTTAAGCCCCTTGGCGCGCGCCGTGCGCACAAAGTCTTCCTGAACCACCTCCACAAACGAGGCGCGCGTAAAGCGCGCCATCACGGCCGCTACGGCCGCGCCCAGCGTGAGGGACGGCAGAATGTAGTGCACCCAGGTGGACGCGCCCACCGTGGGCAGCCAGCCAAGGTTCACCGAGAACACCTGCATGAGCAGCATGCCCAGTGAAAATGCAGGAAATGAGATGCCGGAAACGGCCAGCGTCATGCCCAGCCGATCGGGCCATTTGTTGCGGTAGACGGCAGAGACGATGCCAATGCCCATGCCAAACACCACCGACCAGGCCATGCTCGACAGGGTGAGCAGCAGCGTGGGCATGAACCGCTCGCCAATCTCGACCGCCACCGGCCGGCGCGTGCGCATCGAGGTACCGAAGTCGCCCTGCACCATGCGCGAGAAGAAATGGACAAACTGCTCTGGCAGTGGCTTGTCCAGACCTAGCTCCTGGCGCACCAGCTGCACGGTCGCCTCATCGGCATCCTGGCCAGCCGCCAAGCGAGCAGGATCGCCGGGCAGCATGTGGACGAACAAAAAGACCAGGACGGCAACGATCAGCAACGTGGGCAACAGCCCGAGCAGTCGTTTGAAAAAATAATTCAGCATGGATGCGGCGCTGCGGTGCGCAGCGAAATCTCTACGATAAAAACGGGAGCAGCTACCGCACACCCCACGGGGGCGCGGTAGCAAAGCGGCTTACTTCAGCGTGATTTCGTCGATGTTGATGTTGGCATCAGGCATCACGTACACACCGGACAGGCGCTTGGAGTGGGCCGACAGGTTTTCTTCGGTCACCAGCGGAATACGGGGCAGGTCCTTCATCAGCTGCTCTTGCACGGTCTTGTACAGCGCGGCCTGCTCGTTGCTGTCGGTCGTAACCAAGGCCTTGGCAATGCCGCCGTCCACCACGTCATTGCTGTAGAACGACATGTTGTTCAGCTTGGGCGCCCAGGCTTCGGTGGAGAACAGTGGACGCAGCGCCCAGTCCGCCTCACCGGTGGACGACGACCAGCCGGTGTAATACAGGCGCACCTTGGCGGTCTTGGCGTCAGGCCAGGAATCCACCCACTCGGCACGCTGCCCCACTTCCAGCGCCTGTACTTGCAGCTTGATGCCCACTTGCTGCAGCTGCTGCTGCACGAACTGGATCACCTTCTGGCTGGTCGTGTTGTTGTACGCACTCCAGAGCGTCGACTCGAAACCGTTGGGGTAGCCGGCTTCCTTTAGCAGCTCACGGGCCTTTTGCACGTTGTATGGGATGGGGTCCATCTTGATACCGTGCTTGAGCGCGGTGGGCACAAAGCCCTGCGCCGGCTGGGCGAAGCCACCGAAGGCCACCTTGGACAGTGCCTCCTTGTTGATCGCGTATGCGATAGCCTGGCGCACCTTCGGGTTGTCGTAAGGCTTTTGGAGCACGTTCATGGCCAGGAAGCGCACGATGATCGATGGTGTGCTCACCACTTCGATCTTGTCCACCTTCTTGAGGTTAGCCGCTTGCTCATAGGGCAGCGTGTACGCGAAGTCAGCTTCGCCCGTTTGCAGCATGGAGGCGCGCGTGTTGTTCTCCAGCACCGGCTTCCAGGTCACTTGGTCGATCTTGGGATAGCCCTTCTTCCAGTAGCCATCAAACTTCTTGCCAATGATGGAGTCGGTCTGCTTCCATTCCACAAACTCGAAGGGGCCAGTACCCACCGGGTGGAACGCGATGTCCTTGTTGCCCCACTTTTGCAATGCTGCGGGCGAGATGATGGCGGCCGAGGCGTGTGCCAGCGAGTTGATGAATGGGCCGAATGGCTCTTTCAGCGTGATGCGCAGCGTGACGGGATTCACCGCTTCGACCTTGGCGATGCGGTTGAACTGCGTGGCGCGCAGCAGGCGGTTTTCAGGGTTCATCACGCGGTCAAGATTGGTCTTGACTGCGGCCGCATTGAAGTCGGTACCGTCGTGGAACTTCACACCGCTGCGCAGCTTGAAGGTGTAGACCAGACCGTCCTTGGACACCTCATAGCTCTCGGCCAGCACGTTCTTGACCTTCAGATCCTTGTCGAACTGGAACAGGCCTTCATAGAAGGTCTTGGTCACGGCCGTGGTCATGGTCGTGTTGGTGTTGTAGGGGTCCAGCGTTTCGGGCTGCTGGTAGATGGCCAGAACGGCATTGCCAGAAGCCAGCGCAGCGCCAGAAGCGGCAATGGCAACCAAGGCCAGCAAGGCCTTAGTGGAGCGGCGGACGGAAGCGATTTTCTTCATGAGGGAACTCCAGGTTGACGAAACAGGGTGATAAAAAAAAACAATAGCTGGCAGCGCTTACCACTCGGGCGATTCAGATATTTTTTATACTGAAACCATTGATATACAAGCGCTAACCGCTATCTTTTTAGACAGCAGCCGCCACCAAATGGCCGGGCCCGACTTGCACCATCGGGAGCACGGAGGGCTCGTCGCCCACGGCACGGATGGGGCTGGGAATCTCACCTTCCAGCAGCACACGCTTGAGGTGGCGGCGAGACGGATCGGCGATGGGCACAGCAGCCATCAGCTTCTTGGTGTAGGGGTGCTGCGGGTTTTCAAAGATTGCGCGGCGTGGGCCGATCTCCACAATCTGGCCCAGGAACATCACTGCCACACGGTGGCTGATGCGCTCGACCACCGCCATGTCGTGCGAGATGAACAAGAACGCCACGCCCAGCTCACGCTGCAAGCTGAGCATCAGGTTCACGATCTGCGCCTGGATCGACACGTCGAGCGCGGACACCGACTCGTCGGCCACCACGACCTTGGGGTTGAGCGCCAGTGCACGAGCAATGGCGATGCGCTGGCGCTGGCCACCCGAAAACTCGTGCGGATAACGCTGCGCGTGTTCGTGCGGCAGCCCCACCTTCTCCAGCAGCCAATCGACACGGGCTTGCGCGTCGTGGCGGCTCATCACCTTGTGCACCAGCAGTGGCTCCATGATGGAGAAGCCCACAGTGAGGCGCGGGTCCAGCGAGGCAAATGGGTCCTGAAAGATGAACTGAATGTCGCGGCGCAGTGCCTGCACTTCGCTGGTGGGCAAGTCCAGAATGTTGCGCCCGCCAAATTCGATGGCGCCGCTTTGGCTCTCTACCAAACGCAACAGCGAACGCCCCGTGGTCGACTTGCCGCAACCCGACTCGCCCACCAGGGCCAACGTCTCCCCTGGGTACAGGTCAAAGCTCACCTGCTCGACCGCATGCACGCGGCGCTTGACGCGGTTGAGCAGCCCCGAACGCAGGTCAAACCGGGTGACCAGATTTTTCACCCGCAGGATCGGCGGCGCGCCTTCAGGGCGGGTGTCGGCTGGCGTCGACCCCAGCGTATGGTTGGATGCCACCGTGCCATCGGCACGCAGCAGATCAAACTGGCGCGGCAGCTCGGTGCCCCGCATGGCGCCCAGCTTGGGCACGGCGGACAACAGGGCCTTCGTGTAGGCATGCTGTGGTGCGACGAATACCTGGGCCGATTCGCCCTCTTCCACTTTGTCGCCACGGTACATCACCAGCACGCGATCGGCCACCTCGGCTACCACGCCCATGTCGTGGGTGATAAAAATCACGCCCATATGCATCTCGTCCTGCAGCTGGCGGATGAGTTGCAGGATCTGAGCCTGGATCGTCACATCCAGCGCCGTGGTGGGCTCGTCTGCAATCAACAATTGCGGCTTGCAGGCCAGGGCCATCGCAATCATCACGCGCTGGCGCATGCCACCCGAGAGCTGGTGCGGAAAGCGGTCGAGCACATTGCGAGCTTCGGGAATGCGCACCAGATCCAACATTCGCAGCGCTTCGGCCCGCGCGGCGGCGCGGTCCATGCCCTGGTGGTTGCGGATGGACTCGGCAATCTGCTCCCCCGCCGTGAACACAGGGTTCAGCGACGTCATGGGCTCCTGAAAGATCATGGCCACATCGGCGCCGCGCACATCGCGCATCGTCGCGTTGCCGGCCTTCACCACATCCAGCACCTGGCCGTTGCGGCGGCGCAGGGCGGCCGATCCACTCACGATCTTGCCGCCACCATGCTCCACCAGGCGCATCAGGGCCAGCGACGTGACCGACTTGCCGGAGCCCGACTCCCCCACGATGGCCAGTGTTTCACCGCGGTCGACATGGAACGACAGGTGGCGCACCGCGTCCACGGTGCGCTCGGAGTTGGCGAACCGTACAGTCATGTCGCCCACGGCCAAAACGCGCTGCTCGGGCAGGATCAAGGATGAAGTCACAGTCGAAGAAGTCGATTTCATGGGGGTAGCCGGGAGAAAAAAACGGTCGGGGTGGTACGCAGAGGGGCTGCGGCTCAACGGTAGATAAAGGATTCGGGCACCTGCCCCACGCGCGCCACACCGCGGTACATGCCCTCGGTGTTAAAGGCCAGACTGACATTGCCCAGGCGGTCGACGGCTATCAGCCCGCCCGTGCCTTGCAGGGCGGGCAAGGCGTCGTGCACCACCGCGTGCGTCGCGGCCTCCAGCGAAACTCCGCCATACGCCATGCGCGCGCACACATCGTGGGCAGCCGCCACGCGAATAAAACTTTCGCCATGGCCGGTGCACGACACCGCCGCCGTGCGGTCGTCGGCATACGTGCCAGCCCCGATCAAGGGGCTGTCACCCACACGGCCCGGGCGCTTGTTGGTCATGCCGCCCGTAGACGTGGCTGCAGCCAAGTGGCCATGGGCATCGAGTGCCACCGCACCCACCGTACCCATCTTGCGGCCCTCATCAATCGGTCGATCCGCCAAGGCCGCGGCGCCATCATGGTCCAGCACCACGCCGGCTTTGCGCTCCTGGGCTGCCATCAGCTGTGCGTGGCGGGCGGGGGTCGAAAAGTAGCTCGGATCCACCATCGCTAAGCCGGCCTCGCGGGCCATTTGCTCGGCGCCTTGCGCCACCATCAACACATGCTGCCCGTGCAGCATGACGCGGAGCGCTGCCTGCACCGGGTTGCGGATGTGCGACACACCAGCGACCGCCCCTGCTGCCAGGGTGGCGCCGTCCATCACGGCCGCGTCCAGCTCGTGCGTGGCGTCAGCCGTGAATACGGCGCCATGGCCCGCATTGAACAAAGGGCAGTCTTCCAGCAGCTGCACCGCTAAACACACCGCATCCATCGCCGTTCCGCCCTGCGCCAGCACGGCCTGTCCGGCCTGCAGGATCTGCTGCAGCGCCGCTTGGTATTCACGCTCTTGCTCGGCGCTGATGTTCGCGCGGCTGAGCGTGCCGGCACCGCCATGGATCGCAATCACTGGCGTTGCGCGGGAGGGGTTGGAAGTCGCGGCCACGGTCATATATCAAACAATCGGGGGAAAATCAAACAATTGGGAATCGGATGACAGCTGCATAACAAAGCGCGGGCGTCAGTCCGCCTTTTTGCCTGCGCGCTTGACGGCGGGCTCTGCCGAACGCGCCGACAAACGGCTGCGTGTGCCGTCGTGCAACCACGGCAAGACGGCCTCGGTCATCCGCGCTGCCGCCTGGACCGAGCCCCGGCTTTGGTGTGCCACGGCACTGCACAAGGCCTCGATTAAGGCCAGGGCGGACGAGTCGGAATTGGCGGCGTATTGGTTTTCGGTTTGGGCAAACAGACAGATGCGTGCAAAAGGCAGCAACGGCGACTGCACGCCATCGGTAAGCGCAAGCACCTGCACGCCGCGCGCAAAGGCGCCCTGCGCGAGCACCACGGTGTCCGTGAGGTAGCGGGGGTAGCTGATGGCGATGAGCAGATCCTGCTCGCCCATGCGCGGCAGCAACCGCGCGCCAAACGAAGCACCGCCTACGCCAGCGAGCAAGTGCACGTTGTCGCAATGGGCATCCAGCCCACGCTGCAGCAGACCGGCCAGCCAGCCGCTGGCGCCAAACCCCGCCAGGTAGATGCGACGTGCAGCGAGGATGGCACGCACCGCCTCTTCGCACGCCTGCGCATCCAGTGCCTCCCGCGTACTGGCGATGTTGCGCTGGCTCTCTTCCAGGGCTGCGGCGAACACATCGCGCATCGAACTGGGCTTCTCCACCCGAATACGCATCTTTTCGATCGGCGCCAGCATGGCCTCGAAACCCTTGACCAGTTCGGCGCGAAGCATGGCGTAGCCTTCGAGCCCGATGGCACGGGCGAAGCGATTGGCCGTGGCAATGGAAACCCCCACAGCAGCAGCCAGCTCGTCGATGGGCATGGTGGCCGCCTGCAGCGGGTGGGCCAACACATAGTCGGCCATCTGCTGGTGCGATCGCGTCAGCACCGGGCGTGCCCGGCCAATGCGGATGGCGATCGAGACAGACTCGGCAGTGGCGTCAGTGGGCGTGGACATGCGCGGGAGGTTGAAGGGCTGATCCGGGAGGGAGTCAGCATTTTGATAAAAAATTTACAACATCGTCATGTTAATGAAAAAAATCGTTTCATGAAAGCAATGCGCTTGCCCACACAACGCGCTCAAACGCTTGCACCAAAGGCTGTACAGAGTGCACCAGACCCATGCAGCGCGCACCACATAGGTGCAAACCCCTAGTAAAAAAGCCCCGGGGCCACCAAGGCCTCGGGGCTAACCGCCACCGGCACAGCTCAGACGGGGACAGGGTTACTCGGCTTCGATGCGCGAATCCTTGACCACCTGCGCCCAGTTGCCCCAATCGGCCTTGACCTGGTCAGCCAACTGCTGCGGACTGAGGTACTCAGCCGCCGCCCCCTGTTCCTGGGCCTTTTGGCGAAACGCAGGGTTTTGCACCACGGTACGCACATCGGTGGTCAGTTTTTCCACCACGGCTTTGGGCGTGCCCGCCGGCGCAAAGAGCGCAAACCACGATGTGGCGTTGACTTGGGGATAGCCCGCTTCTGCGGTAGTGGGCACTTGCGGCAGGCTGACCAGGCGCTCCTTTCCCGTCACGGCCAGCACGCGCAGCTTGCCGCTGGCAATGTGCGGCATGAACGGCGGCGCGGTGCCAAAGGTCAGGTCCACCTGGCCGCCCAGCAGGTCTTGCAGCGCGGGGCCCGTGCCTTTGTAGGGCACGTGCACCATCTTGATGGCGCCTTGCTGCTCCAGCATGGCACCGGTCACGTGCTGCAGCGAGCCATTGCCCGACGAGGCGTAGTTCAGCTTGCCGGGGTGGGTCTTGGCGTAGGCAATCAGCTCCGGCAGCGTCTTCACCGGCAGGTCGGCCCGCACCACGATGATCTGCGGGGCCGAGATGACATTGGCCACGGGTTGGAAGTCGCCCTGCTCCCACTGTTTTTGCTTGGTGATGTGGGGCGAGATGACGTGGTAGCCCGAATACTGCATCAGCAACGTGTAGCCATCGGGCTCCGCACGCTTGACGATGCTGGCGGCAATGTTGCCGTTGCCGCCGCCCTTGTTGTCGACCACCACCGTCTGCCCCAGCACGGGGCCCAGCGCCTGCGCCAGCATGCGCGCAGAAAGGTCTGTGGTGCCGCCTGCTGCGGTGGGCACCACCATGACCACGGTTTTGCTGGGGTAGGCGCCCTGCGCCAAGGCCGAGCCCCACAATCCCGTAGCGATGGCCGCCAGGGCCAGGGTGGTGAATTGCTTGCGATGCAGATTCATGCGATGTCTCCGTTTTCTCTGTTGTTGAATTTCGTTCCGGGGTGACAGCGGGGCAGCCAGCCCCCCCCCCCCCC
>RCMZ01000586.1_pt1 | contig 17160 bp, 10 predicted proteins | sample 2041141 | NCBI WGS metagenome assembly RCMZ01 (sample SAMN09708263, study PRJNA481090) | Wastewater metagenome, whole genome shotgun sequencing project. | biome: sewage; isolation source: Davis station wastewater (DW) | place: Antarctica: Davis Station | collected 2010-03-01
ACGTCCAGAATAAAATGATAAATTCGCCCTGACCTGCTCAGGAGACTGCTCGGCAAAACCCGTTAACTCCTCAAACCAATCCATGTTGTGTTCCTCTATGATTGGAAAAGTGATACTAGCAAGCGTAATTAATTAAGCGTCTGCGCTCGCTGTAACTAACTTAAACGCTAAACCAGTAAAAACCACACCAGCGATTCGATTCAAATGGACTTGAGCTTTTGGTGAGCTATTCAACCAATCACCCAGCTCCCCTGCCAATACCGCTATTGCAGTAAAATCAGCAAAGAGATGCAGAAAAAAACACCGCTAAGAAAGAATATCTACGATGCAATATCACCGTACTCAGGCAAAGCAAACTGTGGCAGAAAGGCTAGAAAAAATATCGACAGCTTAGGTTTGGTAGCACTCATAATAATCCCGCGCCGATATAAAGCAGCGCCTCAGACTTTTTACCGTATAAAGCAGTCTGAGCTAGAACAAAAAAAATTGTCCGGCCCAGGTGCAAGGCCTAGTAAGGTTGAGGCAATGACAAAGGTGATGATGGATTCTATTGGCCTTATTTGGTCTCGATACTGCTCTTTGCTCTGTCCATCCAATGAACGCCATTAGCAGAATTAGACTAGAGTTGATTAACTACACAACCTTCTAAAAAACGAACTGTGTATATTTAAAAGAACAAAACAAAACGATGCTCACTTTTTTGTTTGATTCCTGTCTATACTTTTACCGCTACATCACTCCAAGCTTCCCGTACAACTCTCTTTTGCTAAGAAATACTTCATCTTCTGGTGCAACTCTAAGTGCGGCCTTCAAATAGGCTACGGCAGCTGAGTAGTCTCTCATTTGCTCGCAAACCTGCACGAGCTGAGTGAGCACATGAATGATCATAGGTGTGGCTTGATTAACTTTTTCAAGCAAGGCTCTGGCATCTATATACTTGGCTTCAAGCCCTAAAATCACAGATTCAAGGTACATCGTGTCGGTAGTATCAACACCTGATTTTTGCCTTTGATCCAGCCAGAACTTAGCTTGCTGGATATTACGTAGCTGCAAATTAGCTTTAACAATCAACTCAAACAAACCATGTGACTCAGGGGGCTGCACTGCTAATAGCTTGTCTTTGTTATCTTCAACAACTGCTACGAAATCAAATAATCGCTTTGCTCGATACAACGCATTGAGTTGCTGATGAAGCGCAATAAAATCGCCACTACGATTAAACTCTTGACCAGCTAACAGCGCTGCTCGCTTATACGACTGTTCAGACATGGCGGCTAAAACAGCCGTAGACCAATCCTCTTCTGGCTTGCTCTGATAAAGAGGCGTAACAGAAGAAAAATGTAGTTGCTTATCACAGGCAAGATCAAAGTTCTCAATAAGCTCATCAAGCGTTTGAAAACGATGCTCTGGTTTTTTTTGTAAGCACTTTAAAACAACATCTTCCATTTCTGGATGCACAGAAACATTAACTTCAGTAGGTCGTTTAAATGGTGCATGCCTCTGTACCTGCGCAGGTGTATCGTGAGGTAATTGACCTGTTAACAGCTGATACAACAACACACCCAAACTATATATATCGCCCAGCAGTAGGTCACTTAAACTGCCTTTACGACTATCAACATTTGAAAACTCAGGTGCAGAATAAAGCACGGTGCCGCCATTTTCTCTGGTGCGCGCGTAAATTTCTTCTGGCATAGCTGAGCTACCAAAATCAGTCAGCTTTACTAAATCACGCTCTCCAACAAGAATATTGTGAGGCTTAATGTCACCATGTGAAAGAGGCGTAGGAAGCACCGCCAAATACTGAACCGCAACTAAAACCTGTCGATAGATGTGGAAAAGCCGCTTGTAAGTCTGACCAAAATTGCGCTGCTGATCATCAAGTTTCTGAGCAAGAGTTTGACTTGGAAAATACTCCATCTCGATAAAAAACCACTCATTGTCAATACGACCCATATCAAATATCTGAATGATATTCGGATGAGGATCTACATTAAGTAATTCTTTGCCTTCTGCTAAATGCCTATCTTCACGAGTAATGTCTTTAGGGATTTTGACAGCAACAATCTGCCCATCTATTAAGCGCTCAGCACGCCAAACCCAGCCGTGGCTACCATCACCTAGGCATTCTAAAAGTAAATATTTATCACCTAAACGCTTGTTTGTTCCAGGTAAAAAATGTGCAGATTTAATATTCACACCAATACCTCATGATGAATCCGATCTAAGGTTAGCACTGTGCTTTGGTTTATAAATAAAAAACGACTCACAACCACCTTCAGATCAGACGGACAACTGACTGCTGAGCCAGCACTGGAAATAAATCCATAACGACAATACTCTTGAAGCCTTTGTGTATCAGGCGCCCTTACAACCCCTTGGCTCCAAACACTTAACACAACAGTTTTAGGAGATCCCTCCCAACGCTGAGCAGCTTCAAGTAAATTTCTCAATTTCTCTTCAAGCTTTAATTGCGCACGATCACTGCCGTCATAACGCTCAAACTCAATCAAGCAAATAGGCTTATTACCGTCTAGACAAAACCAGCCTGAGTCAGAACGAATATCTGCACCATGTGTACCAGGCGCAGGGCACTCGACAATAGCCATCAAACCATTCTCGTGCCCAAAAGTATTCCAAACGCTGCAACCTAAACTGTGAACAAAAACATCCTGATCCTTAAGCTTACGATTGATCAGAATTGGAAACGTCTGTGTTGCCCACTCAAACTCAGGTAATGCCAGCTCACTCATTAAAAGAGCCCCAAACTTGTAGAACCTCTGGTGATTCTCCACCGTGAATGAGCGCCTTCCCACCGACCTTAACCAGTAAAGGAGCTGGAATAGAACGACCACAAACTAATGCTTCACCAGTCGACAGGCTTGGTAACTCATCTAAATCAGCTTTGCTGACCATGTCAGATGCCTTAGCAATAAAACGTTGGTCATCTGGGTTTTTCAAACGCATGGTGATTAGAGTATTGCACTGTGAAGTAACATCAGCATCAAGCTTGGACGGACGCTGACTCACAATTCCAAAGCCAACACCAAACTTACGCCCCTCACCTGCAATTTTTTTAATGATTCGATGACTTACCGCATTACCACCAGCCGGTGCAAAACTATGCCCCTCTTCATAAATTAAGAAACAAGGGCGTAATGGGTCGGTTTTACTAGACGCTGCTTTCAAGATTTCACTCGACAATAGTGCGCACACCACTTGTTTTGCCGTATCGCTTAAGCCTTGTAAATCAACGACTATTAACCGGCCCTGCTGATTTGTAGGGCGACCAATCATTTTATAAATGTCAGTAGCTTCACGCATCGTGGAGGAATAAAAACTCTGCGCCTCGTTTAAAACACGTGACAGCTTCATAGATGCAACTGCTGCACTTCGACCAGAAAGTGCTTTAGCTTCTGCCTCAGAAAGATCAGACCACTCTTTAATCTCGTCAATGCCATCGCCTAAGAAATATCTCAAACGATTAATATCTCTAGGTTCAGTTTTATCGGTGACACGCCAAAACCGAATGGCCACATCTAGAACACGCTGTTGCGGCTCAGTGAGTCCGGGTAAAATTTCTGCGATATCATCCATTTCAAAATGATCAAACTGGAGCGCAAGAGGGATATTTTTGCCAGCATATTTATGTTTAAAAGACTCATGCTGCGGAGAGTAAACTTGAATACCTGCTCCAGCTGCTTGCAGCTTTTCAAACGTTTGTCTAATAAGTGGTAACGTTTCCAGGTCCCTCTTATCATCTGTGTCATCAAAATCTGATGAGAACTGCAACTGACCACCAGCGAGAGCTTTACCGTATTCACCATGGGGATCAAATACAACGACTGTACCGTTATTAATTGCGACTAAACGTTCGATAATACGGCCTACAGTGTATGACTTTCCTGAGCCCGTCATAGCTAGGACTGCTAAGTGTTCAGTAACGAGCTTATTGATATCAATAAAGACGGGAACAATATTCTCACCTTTATCGTAACCAACTAAGTTTCCTAGGTGCAGGCTGGTGTGCTCGTTAAACTCATAGAAATCACTCAGAAATTGAAAGTCTACAGTTTCAACAGCAGCTCCCGGATTCATAGGACGACGAGGTATTTTAATTTGTCGGCTGATAGGGTCACGATAGCCCACGAGTTCAACCTGAGCGAACATGTTTTCACCGGTTACATTTGCACCAGGCAACAACTCCAGCTCAGTCACACCATCACCAAATCCAGCGTTATAAAGCATATTGGATCGGTTAATTTTAGTTACACGGCCCAACACAGCAACCTGACCTTCATCTTTGTGCTCTTGATGCATAATGCGCACAAACTCACCACGGCGTACTGAAAAAGAATCTTGTACAACCATAGTTAACTGACTAGCGTCGCCTGTGTCGCCTACTAATTTACCCAGTACTTTATAAGCCATTGTTCAATCCTTCATCCAGTCCAGCTAACCAGCGAGTTTCGATATCATTATTTTTAATCGCACCATGCAAACCTTTGCGATAGAACTCAGCAAATTTAGGCAGAATGCCCAACTGCTGATAGCCCAACAATTGTGGTAACGGCATAGCTCTACCTTTATTTTGCATATCCAGCACCATTAAACGTGACGCAACTAAATCTAAAGATTTGCTTGTCCAATCCGGTTCATCACCGGCCAATTGAGCCATCTTGATCTGCCCCTCGCGCGCACTTCTAAAGTGAAAACCAATTAAGCCACCTTTGACTTCTGAGCTAGGCTCCATACGGTTTTCTTGGTCAGATAAACGGAACGCAATAGTGCGAGAATAATTTCCTAAAATCCCATTGATAAAGCGTAAGTCACCAACACCTGAGAGACTTTCTTCAAGATCAGCTAGCTTGGTAACCATGTCTGTAGAAAAACCATCATTACTCAAAATCTGCTGCCGACCTTCTTCACTACGGAGGTCTTGTCTGGCAATACTAACGATGGCACTGAATCTTTCAGCTAAAATACTGACAAGAACAATCCCGTTCGGATTCCAAGGAAACAGCTTGTCACGATGGTTCTGCCAAAACTTTTCGATGGTATTTTTAGTGTTTTCGTATTCCGCTTTATGACGTAAGTTACGCTCAAGAGGAGCCATATCTCTTGCCAAAAACAACGGCGTATCTAATAAAATTAAATCGCAGTGTTCGTTGCCCTCTAACTGTCTTTCCACAAGCATATATGCTTGGCGTATTTCAATTAAGTCCAAACGTTTTCGTTGAGCCTCAAAATCAATATCATCCAATTCGGACACTGAGTCGTCACCTTGCGTACTCACTTGATTGTCTTCTATCAATAAGCTCGTCCGTACTGCAGCACTGGCATAAATAAAACCACCCAGTGCTTTTACTGAACAAGACCTTGTCGCTATACCTGCAACTTTTAAGTTAACTACTGTCGGCTTAGGTACCGCTTTAACCAGTCCTGCGGTACGAAACAACGGCGCAACTTGTTCAATGTCACGGATCTGCTTTAACAGCCTGCCAGCACTACCTGGTAAGCGTAGCTGACTGTCTATTGCTAGTGACTGCGCCAGATTCATGTCTTTCATAAGCTGCCTTCTCGGTTAAATTGGATTGACAGTAAATCAGCATAGGACCAATAAGGTGACTTCTTAAGCTCATCCAGACCTAGCACTGTAATTTTAGACTGGCTGATATAACCATGCGCCTCAAGATCTAACCAACGATTGTGCAGGTCTAACTCTTCAAGGTTGAATAAATGCAACGCGCTTACTTTCTTATTAATTTCCTCTAGTGAGATTCCATTGCCCACATTAGCTAATAACAACACAGAGTAATCCAGATCTTCCAGCTGCTTAGCGACCAATTTGCTGTCTATTTGCTGAGCAGGCTCACCACAATGCAACACAAACCAGCTCAACCACTCTGTCAGACTGTCAGCATGATCCAGTAACGAGACAGACCAAAGCGGCAATGTAGTCAACGCAAACAAACCACTATTACTGTGTTTTTTTACATAGCGTGTATGCACAGTGCTATTAGCTTTATGTAAAACAGCTTCAGCGCCGCCAACCAAGCCCAAAACTTGCTGACTCACTTCTGCAGCGATAATGCTAACCATGCCATCACTCGCTACAACCTGATCGACAGTTTCCAGCCTCCAATCAAGTGATAATAGTAATGCTCTCAAAACCATCTCGTTATCAGCAATTGGAGATACAACTAACGCAGCACATCCAGACTGCATAGACCAATCAAACAGTTCATCCGCACTCTCTTGGCTTAACAAGTCAGCCCCATCAAGCAGCAAGAGTCCTTTATCTGGAAGCTCTAAAACGCTCTCATGATTCAGGATTTCAGCATGAAGCACGCCACGCAAAAAACGCCCTTTACGGTTAGCAGCCAAAGCAGGTGATAAAAATATTTCCATACAAATCACCTAGTTTGTAACAAACGTTAAACGCATTTTTAAAATCCCTTTTTGCACTAAGGCTATACGCTGCTTATCGGTCAACTGTGGCTCATGCTGGCTATTAACTGCTGTAAAAGTGTCTTGCCATGTAGCTAAATCGACATCAGTACCTTCAAGAACACTGTCTGCAACTTGCTTCCACTGTTCAAGTGTCTTTTCACTTAACAACTGTAATTCACTCAAACTAAGCGTTTCAACATCACTAAATTTCAACTCAACAGGACTGTCTTGCCCTTGCGATCTGAGTAGCGGGCGTAACATGGGCAGCAGTTCATTAACACGAGAAACTGCACTATTCTTAACAGCATCGAGGTGATTTTTAATTGTTAGCAACTGCCCTTGTATTGGCAAAACTTGCCCACGAATTGGCTTTAGCAATTGCTCAGGAACATCACGCAAACTATCAAATTGACCGTTTTGCATACCTGTTCTTAAATTCTGACGCTTTGTCTCTGCATCAGTGGCAACGTCCTCAAGCGCATCTTCAATAAGCTGTAGTTTTTGTGTGATGACTGGCAGTGCATTAACATCCGCAATATGTTCATAGTCACTACTTGCACTACTAAGCATGCTTTCTAAATTGCTAGCAGACTGCTTTTGCTGATTAATATTATCAACTAACTTTTCAAAGCTTGTCTTAAAAATACGGTAGCTCGATACAATAGCGCCATTAATACCTGGCAATGCAGTTTGCTGGTCAGTTTGAAGATTTAAACCCACCTCTGCAGCCAGTAGCGCTAGCTTTTCATTTGCTTGAGCCAAATCGAGCTTACGCAACGAGTGAAGTAGCGTGTCGCTTCCAGCTTGTTGCTCTTTTTGCGCTGTAGCGCTGTCATGACTATCGCTTAGCGCCCCGTCAATGATATTGCTGACTGTCCGCAGGCATTGCTTGTAAAAAGATTTCGGAAAATACTCCAAACCCTCGCAATCGCTATCAATATCTACTATTAGATCCAAAACACGAGCTTTAATCCGCTGTGCACTACTTTCAACAAACTCAGCAAATAAACGTGCTTGCTCGACTCGCTGATACAGTGATGTTTGCCTATCATCCAAATCTAGAATATGAGCATCTTGTAGTACCAACTTAGGAGCTACAAGCGGCTTAACTTTATCAACCAACTCTAAGATACGAGCGCGTTTATCAATCAAAGTAGGCAAACTGCTCGCAGAAGCAAGGTCTCTAATCTCCGCGAGCTGTTCTTCCTCTTGCTTTAGGGTGTTGAATAAAGCACGAGCCTGCTTTAATTGCTCATCAGCTTCAACCGTTGCATAGCCCTGTGGACTGCGTCCAAGTGGTGCAAAAATATCATTAATACGCCCATAGCCATACACTCGACTCAGAGTCTCAACCTTTGTTTGATAACCTTCTGACTCCTGACTGGTAAACCAGTTATGCGCTTCAGTAATAGCATTATCAAGCCGAGAGCGTGGATAGCTGAGCCACTTAGCTGTTCGATCGCTGGAGCTCTCTAAGCTCAATAAATTGAGCTGACCACACCACCACATCCAATCGTCAAACACATTTTTAGCTGTGATATTTGTTTCGGCGACATAACCGAAATACCATTGTTGCTTGGCTTTTTCAAAGGTCCATTGCTGATTCTTATTTGGTGCGGCGATGCATGCTAAAAACAAAGGTAACTGCGCCTGGCTGCGTTGTGGATTAGCCAGTTCAGTAAACAGTCCAGCGTGCTCATCAGCAGTAAAGCCTTTAGCCATAAAGCTACTTGGCACCTTGAGCTTATCCAGCAAACTACTGAGTTCATCAGCCGCAACACCATGCTTTTGCTGAAGCCCCATCAGCCCATTAAGATCAGGATGAGCAATGGCTAGCGTATACCAGCCTTTAAATAACAAATCACGATCATTGCTTGATAGCTTGCCATCTGACTTAAGCGGCCAAGCAATCAAGCCTCGCTCGTTTAAACGTTGACGCCACTTATGAATAGCATCACTCGCAAAATGAGTTAGCGCTGTGAGTTTGTTTTTAAACTTCGCTGTAAAACTATCTAAGCTGAGTGTGAACTGATATTGCTGACAGTCACTCAGGTCTAAGCCAATACGCTCCAACTGATCCGCTTCACTCGGATTAATATAGTGCAGCAGTATCGTGTCACGCAGCGTCTCACTATCGTCTAAACGACTGTACTGCTCCATTAAGTGAGCAGATGCAGTGAGTGCCAACACAGGTGATTTACCATTATCCCTGCTGTAACCGCTGGTAAAGTCATACAAGCTATCGAGCTCGGTTTTGCTGCTCACCCAAGCAAATAGGGCTTTACCCTCTGGGTGTAGCTTAAAGGCATCTAATGTTAACAAGCCGCCTTTTTGTCCGCGCGGGTTACTTAAAATGGCGAGCGGGTTGTCATCAGCCCCAGCTTTATTACTCAGCAGAATCTCATTGTATTGCCAGTTATTGTCCAGCACGCGAACAAAACCGGTGAGCCTAGCGAGCAGTTTGAGTATGGGTTTCTGCCCACTCTGCTTTTGTAACTCTGCAATAGCTTGTTCGTGGCCATCACTCATATTTGGATCTTTAAAAATCATCGAATTATGCTGAGCGCTGCGATAACGTAAATCTAAACGCAACAACATCGCTACACTGGGACCAATATGAGTGGCCTCTGTTTCTGCTAATTCAGCGCTGTCACCTACGAGCTTATGCCATAAAGCCTCTGCAGCAAATTCAATGGCGGGGTGGTCATACAACAAGGTCAATAAATACTTAAACTCACCCTTGGAGAGAGGCAACAAGATTGCATTGTTATCACCAGAATAAGCCTGCTCTTTAATGGAGAAGGTCCGCAAATTATCCAATAACGTATCTAAACTTAAGGCTTGCTCAACAGCAGGGTAATACCACTCATCCCCTTTACGAATAAATTTAGCCTGCTCAAGTGCCTGGCGGCATTGCAAGCGATCTAAACTCAATTTTTGATAAAGCGCAGCAACGGGCTCCTGGTCTTCATTTTTTAGTTGCAGGATTTCAGTCGCCAGTGGCACCTCTGATAAAGGCACAGGTAGCTGACCGTATAAAAGTGTGCGACATGCCGCTAACAAAGCTTGATCACGAATTTGAATGCCTTCGATAGCACCCTTATCTAATACATGCTTCGCGACACGCCCAGAGGCTGCAAGCACTGCTTCGAAGAGTTCTCCGACATCATCTAAACTGCGGCTTGCTTGTTGATACTGATGTAAAATCGCATCAACGTTCGCCATAACTACGTTAAACCAACCAAAGTTAGCACCACTCATGGCATAAGCGGCTTCGACTAAACCTGCTGGATAATCAAAGGCCAGCTTGCCCTCGTTACTTAAACTCGTGACATAATCAGATACATCAGCAAAAGCGTTATGCTCTAGCTCGACCAACTCAAAACGGCGCGCAACCGATTGAATCTCACGCAGTTGCTGACCGAGCAATGGTGAACAGAGTGCTACATAACGCAACCAAGGCAGTTTACGGCGCGGATCTTCTTCTTTAATAGCTTTACCAATTAAACGAATAGCTTGGCCATCTAAGCGCTTACTATCATCATCTTCCAAGCCAAAGGTAGCGGCTTCAGCAACAGTTTCCAGCTCATCCAATACAACAAGTACATACTGAATACCAAAACGCTTTAAGTACTCATAAGCAGCTTGGACTAAGCCAACCACTAAAGAGTGGTCAATGTATAAACTCTCCTCACTATGCTCGGCACTCAACTGTAAAGCTTCGCTAAATGCCGCTGCAGAAAAACCCATTGGCATTAAGCGCTCATAGGCTTGCTTAGCAATTTCGCTTTGAATCGAACCATCAAACTTTAACGTCGCCAGTGGTAAGAGCGCCTGATATAAACCAAAAGCAAACCAATTATCCGAGTTTTGGTAATCAGATGCCACTTGTGAATAACGGATATACAACGCCAAGTATTTGTCTTGCGCTTGAGTATCAAACAGCTGTTGGTCACATAGCTGTGCTTGCTCGTCACGCACAAACCAGCCTTTAGAGCAGTCGTTAATTTGCGCAATCAGCTCATGCCCTAAGCGCGATTTACCACGGCCCCACTCAGCTTCTACTGCAAACACATGAGCAAAGCGATCATCATCATGATCAACGGTATGCAAGAAAGTTCGAAAACGTTTAAAGAAGCGACTTTGCCCTACCAGTGGATCACGTGGCGGATAGTCAGAGACACCAGTAGCGGCCCAACGATGTTGTTTAGCTAGGCTTGCGACTACCTTGTCGTCTAACTCAAAACTCATAATTAACGTCCTTAAACTGTTGAAATCAGCGGCTCACTGTACGCAGCTGTTTTTTAATTAGTAACGCTGGTAAATCAGCGATGTCTATGACCGGTTAACCGCTCTTCGCGAAGGCGTAAGGCACTCTCTTTAATCGCTTTTTTAAGGCCAGGGCTTTTATAACCAAATATAGGGAATAATGGCAAACTGTAGCAGGCATCACCAAAATCCGGATGAATGCTATAAAACCCCAATTCACCGCGACCACCCTCTTTAAACTGCCAGAGCTTTTGGCTGAGTAAGCTGGCAACCAAAGGTCCTAGTGCTCGATTTAAATCAGAACTATTAGGCTGCGCGGGATAGAGGCTAATCTGTAACTGTGAAAGCACCGCTAATAAAAAGACGGCTAGGCTACCCAGCAATACCTCATCGCCTTCAGGTCCTTGTACCCAGACACTGACTTCAGTGGGAGTAAAAGCATCTTGTTCGCTAGGTAAGCTCAGCAGTAATCCACCTCGCTGCTCGGCTGCCCAAGCATCTTGAGTAAAGACAAGAATGCTTAATAAAAACAACCAAGGCTGCTGTTGAAATAGCTCGGTTAAAGGCAGCTTATCGTCTATTAGAGACTGCTCGGTAAGTAGCCAGTTTTGATTGGGTGTTACACCCTTCAATAAAGTATTCGGCACTACCAATAAGCGTCCAGCACACCAGTTTTGACTGGGTTCTTTACCGCTTGCATCAATAGCAGGGATTGCCAGCACATCGGTAGATTTGCGTGCAGCGCCATCCAAAATAAAAGCTGCACGCAACACCCTGAGTAAAGAGGGCGTCGCCGCATTATCATTAAGACTAGTACCTATCAGTTCGCGCTCAAGCAGGCTTAGTGGTCCAGGCATAATAGTGGGCTGCGCTTGCTTATCTTCTAAGACAGCCAACACCCATGCGCTGGCACCGCCAAGCTGACTGATCAACTTAATCAGAACCTGTGGGTCCTGCATACTTCCAGCCTCACTGCAACGCGCAGCAGCGAGACTGAGCCAATGGCCACGAATATCCTCATTCAGCCCTAACAACACCAGTTGCCATTCGCCTAGATTGGCTAGCTCACTAAAAGCAGCTAATAACGGCTGACTGAGAATATAAGCACTAGGGCTGGTCGTATTGCCTATAGGCTGTAGTAGGCGCTTAAGGATAGGCATTGCATCAAACAGATTAGAGCTTTTATCTGTAGCAAGACCACCCTGCTGCCAAAGCTCAGCGCAACACTTTGCTGCTTGCTCAGCTTTGGCATTCAGTTCCATTTGCTCAGTCTCGCTTGTACCCATCCTAGATATCTCCCTCTTCCGCAGCCTGAGCGCTTTCAAGAAGACGATATAGCTCATCTACATCGCTAAACAGGGGCTTAGCACCTTCCACCGCATAACCATCCAGACTCAACTTACTCATAATAGTCTGGTCTAGGCTGTTATCACCATCATCTAACGCTTGCTGAGCTTGAATTAATTGATCCTCGGTAAGCAGCCCCTCGATTAAAGCTTCTACTAGATTTTTAGCGGCAATAGTTAGTAAGCGGCTAACCTCTTGAGCCAATCCTGCTTGGATATACGCCTGATCTGCACTTTCAGCAATGCTTGCCAAATATATTTGGTCAGCAGGCAAAGGGATTTTAATTCTTGCCACATCACCAGGATGAATACCCGCAGATATTCCTCTTACAATAGCTTGCCATTGCGTGTAACCGGCATCACTCATCAGATACGAATGAACGTAAGAAGCTGGAATATCCGAGCTATTAAGCCTAATCACTACAACTTTTGCTGATGGAAGAATATAGGTCTCACTATGATTAAAAGTTACATCCTTCCCAATATAGTTTTTATCATGCGCTGCATTAGTAAGAATAATATCTTTCTGTACAAGAGGGTTAATCTTTCCTTTTTTCTCAACAATATTCATAGGCTGCTTAAAAAACAAGCCAGAACAACTACGCGATGTTGCTTGCAGTACGCCGATTTCATTCTCCAAGGAAGGAAGAGTTGTACCTATATAAATATCGCTACAAATACTTCCTAGAGTTACAAATAGATTCTCTTCAAAATATTTATCTATATGCGGCGGGTAAGATGCTGGGGTTAAAACTTCAAATAATCTATTCGGTTTGACTGGATAGCTAATTCTTTTGTACGACTCATAATTGTTTATCGCTTTGTACATCCCTATAAACTCATTTTGTAGCGAGTTTACAGTAGTCTTAGCCCAGCCCCTTAGCTGCTCAGCTTGACGAACTTTATCTCCAATATATTTTTGTACTTTACTATCAGGTGTAAAAACACTAAGAGACCTTATGTGCTCATTAGATAGGTTTAACTGGCCAGTTGACCCAGATATACCAGCTTCTATCAGCCTTTGACCGTAGTAGCTTTTCAAATAAGAGCATATATAGTGACTATCAGCTCTGTCTGGCCTCACGATAAACAAATGATCGTTTGTATAAGCTTCTTCTTGATATGAGTAGATAGAGGCACGCCCAATTGTTCCAGATCCAGAGCGAGTAATAACAATATCACCGTACAAAAGTCTTTGTTTTTTAGCTTGGTCTTTAGTGGATGAGTCAATCCAGTCAACATCATCAATAGTTACTAACATATCGTTAGTGTTTTTTGGCTTGATACACTTCAGTCCACTAGAAGCATACTTAGGTGATTTTCCTTGCTGAATTGGTTTAGTGCATAAACTTTGTAATACACAGTTTGGCAGTGTGAATATATATCTTTTTGCTACCGTAATTTCAGGCCTATATGTTTGCGCAGTCAAAAAGTCTTGTAGATCAGAAATCGCAATTCTGTTTATGTGAAATTCATCACGAAATTTATCAACTGACATCACTTACCCCGCTTATATGCAGAGACAATCTTATCAAGATCATTCGGTACGCCAGCGTTGTAGTCTTCAATATTGTTTTTCACTATATAGCCAAGAGTTTCAGCAACAGCCATAAACACATCCGTTTGCGGCTCAGGTAAAAACTGTTCTGGTTGCTGTGGGTTAGCTCGGCGCTTCTGCAAGTACATAATTGAAGTTTTAGCACCCGTACCCGATAGCTTGAAACAGTCACTAGGCAGCGAGATGACCGCTTTTACAATAGCTTTACCACCGACGAACTCACCAGATTGTTCATCTTTTTTACCCATAATGTACTCACGTACATAACGGTCACCGGAATTACATAAAATACCATCAGGTAGCACTATCATCAGTCGACCACCCGGCTTAAGCAGCTGCAGACAGCGATCAATAAACAGCACTGCCGGATCAATACTTGAGGTAGCTGGTTTCCAGTTACCCTTACCATCAGGCTTGCTACCTAAAGCTAAACCTTCAGTTGTTGGAAACAGACTGTAAAGCGGATTTTTCTCAGTACCACCAACGCTACGTAAGTCAGTACGGTAGCCAGCCCAGGTAGGGTTACCTTCTTTGTCCAACTCCAAGTCACCAGTATCCTGCCAACGCATTTTCAAGTGGTCATAATAAGCGTTATAGCTATCAACTACTTTTTCGGTAGGACGAAAGCCTCCAAGAATCTGTTCCATATTGGCTTCATAGGTCTTTTTTGAATCTTGTCCTCTTTTATCTTTACCAAATTTTGGCGTACCAAAAGGCGGATTGGTGCAGATCAAATCAAAACTATTCGGCTGCAGCGCTTGAGTCGTCAGAGAGTTATCTGTATAGAAAATCTGTGCCTTTGGCGCTCCTTGCAGCGCCATATTGACCCGAGCCAACATCACCATGCGCGGCGCGGCGTCAGCACCGGTAAAGGCATTGTCACGCAAGGTTTGCTTGAGTTCTTGTTTTTGCTGCTCGCTTAAACCACCCAATTGCGTTTCTATTAAGCCATCAATTTGACTGAGCGCTACCGAGCCAAAACCAAAAGAGCCGCAGGTTGGATCACAAAAACGGAAGTCACCATTAGCTAGACGCGCCATTAATAGATCATCTTCAGCCATATCATGAATAGCGATTTCCAGCATGGCCTGCTTAACTGGATTCGGCGTGAGGTATACCCCTAGGCCGCCTTTTGACTCAAAGTTAGCACGCAAGAACACATCAAATACACGCCCGAGCAAATCACCCGAGACATCACCCAGAGTGCCGTTTGGTTTAATTTTCTTACCATCATTACTTATTACAGGACCCAGATTCTGAATGGCTTCAAGCAAATCCAGGTAGTTTTTAGCAACCGACAGACGCAGGTGTGTATCTTCAGAGAAGATTGCATTTCTAGAGCCATCATCACTGGTTACAACATAGTCGGGGTGTGCCTTAAAGGTATCAAAAGCATCTTTGATTAGAGCAACCGCTTTATCGCCATGTTTCTCAACATATTCCCAGTTGTACACATCACCAAATAAGTGCGTACTGCCCTGCTTATCGACAAAAGTAATATCTGGGTGATAGACACGGAAGCTTTCCAAGAACAACAGCTTAGCTACTTCTTCGATAATGTCGTTTTTATCGTTCACCTTATCTTTAGTTACGCGATAGACGTTTTCATGAAAGGCATCAAAACGCTGCATCAAACGTGTATAGATACGCATAGACCAGCGAAATGTTGGGTCACGCTCTAAGCGGTCATAGCTGCGTAACTCTTCTAACGATGGCAGAGCATCAACACCGTGAGTACCATCAGAGTTATCACTACCAAACAAGCTTAATACACGCTGATTAGTGATATCAGCGACTACAGCAAAGGTTGGCCAATCGCTGATATCATCCAGCAACTCAGAAGCTAACAGGTCAAACTTGGCCGTATCAGCAGCATACTCCCAGTGACCTTCAGCCAAAACAATCAGCATAACTGGTGGAGTACGGTTACCTTCGTGCATACCCCTAACCAGCCCAGCCATTGCAAACTCATGTGTAGGTAGCATTACAAGGGGTTGATCAAACTGGCGGTGCTGTTTAACTAAAGCGTTGAATAAGCTTTCTAGCTGTTGTTGCTGATTAGCATTTTTACTGTTTTTCGACATGATGTTCTTCTTAAATTCAAAATAGGTTATGAGCTGCTATTCAGCACTAGAAAAGGACCTTTAACTGCAAGCACAGAATCTTGCTGAGCCAATCTGCGTATATGCTGCTCAGTCACGGTTACGCCCACTGGTAGCTTTTTCAATACGCTAGCCAACAACATGCGCCCATTGGCTTGCTTCAATAAAGTAACGATATGCTCTGTAATATTCGCTGGAGCTTGATAGCTTGCAGATGTCTCTGCTTGAGGGTGATGCACAGGTTGTGCTGCCAGCCAGAGTGCGACTTGATACTGGTTAAAATGAAGTGCTTGCCAAAGCTGAGCATGCTCGGCCCATAGCTGCTCAAGCGTTTGGGGCTGACGCTGCAAATCTGCGATCAGTCGCAGCAACGTATTCTCAAGTGATTTCTGATTCATAGTTAATCCCTACGTTTGTATTGCTCAATATCCATAACCGTGCAGCTTTACAAGTAATAAAGCTTAAAATGCCAGAGACTATCGAAATGAGTCATGAGCAGATCAAAACTGATAAAGAACCAGCACTATCATTGTGCCTTTTAGTAAATCGAGCATTTTATATAGTTAGCAACACATAATCCCCAAGAAAAAAACGGAAACAATAAGTCAATGCACTTAAAAAGCGATAAGGCTATCACAAGCACGATCAACCTTACTCGCTAAGTATGCTGATAACTATGCAAGCTATGCCAAGCTTTGAACTAATAAACTCGCATATTTTAAAGACAAGATCATCAAGTGCGCCAGCAAGCCCAACTTGTATACTACTGGCTGTGAGCAGCAATCAACTTAAACCTAGGTAGGCTGTACTCCATCTAACTGTGCAAGTGCCTGCAAATTACTCTCCTCCTACTGCGTCTGAAAAAAACAACTACAACTTCTTGTGATCTAAGCCCAGCGTTTAAAAGGGCTGAAAAACCTCAAACAGGAGCAAAACTACTAGACCTATCAACAAGCCCCCCATTTGATTTCCTACAGTTTTAAGCCTATAAATTACTTAGGCATGCCAGTCATCAACAGGCCAGCAATATCGGAAACCTCATCATACTGACTCATGCCGCGCTTTTACTTAAAGCCACGGGAGAGTTGTCATGATTAACGTCGAGATTTACCGCTATCACCCTGAACACGACACTAAACCTTATATGGAGAAAAAGACGCTTCCTGATGAGTTTCGTAAACGCATGGTACTGGATGCGCTGGAGTACTTACGCGAGCAAGACCCAACACTGGCTTATCGACGCTCCTGCCGTGAAGGGGTTTGCGGTTCAGACGGCATGAACATCAACGGTAAGAACTGGCTGGCCTGCATCAAGCCCGTCGCTGAAGCACTTGGCACATCCAATACCTTAGTGATTAGGCCGTTACCTGGCATGCCCGTCGTGCGTGATTTAGTTGTCGATCAAAGCTTGTTTTTTCACCATTATGAGCAG
>RCMZ01000587.1_pt1 | contig 17133 bp, 16 predicted proteins | sample 2041141 | NCBI WGS metagenome assembly RCMZ01 (sample SAMN09708263, study PRJNA481090) | Wastewater metagenome, whole genome shotgun sequencing project. | biome: sewage; isolation source: Davis station wastewater (DW) | place: Antarctica: Davis Station | collected 2010-03-01
GGAAAGTTCCGGCGTTGAACACTCATCAGACACTCCTCTCCAGCTCCGAAAAGCTAGCATGGGTGTCCACCAAAACGAGGGAGGATCACGGGCCTAGGCCTGTCGATGGCCCATGGCTTGGCGTCACAGCTTGGCGGTGCCCTAACAATCACGAGCGTCTTGGGTGAGGGCACGACGATAGAGCTCTGGCTGCCGCAAAGCGAGGAGGCCGCACCGGTCGCCACCGTTCCAACAGCGGCCACATCTCTGGCTGCGAGCGGCTTGGCGCTTCTCGTCGACGACGAAGAGTTGGTGAGGCTGAGCACAGCCGACATGCTTGTAGAGATGGGCTACCGGGTCGTGGAGGCGCACTCCGCCGAGGACGCTCTTAAGCTCATCGAAGACGGGATGGCACCTGATCTGCTGGTGACCGACCATCTCATGCCTGGCATGACGGGTACCGAACTGGCTCGTTTGCTTCTCAGACGCCGACCGATGACCAAGGTGCTCGTCGTGTCCGGGTACGCGGAGAGCGAGGGTGTCGATCCCGATCTACCGAGGCTGACCAAGCCTTTCCGCAACGCCGACCTTGCCGAAAGCCTCGCCTCGCTCGGCAGCTAGAACCGCCAGCACACCGAAGGAAGCGGAACGCGCGTCGGAAGGGCTGCTGAACGTCGCTCGAACGCTTGGCCAACTTACAGCGGCGTGGGACTTTGAAGCTCGGCGCAATGGTAGGGCAGGAAATCTGTCGGCAGGTGACGGTAAGCTCCAGGTCTGGCCTATTCTTCAGATCGTCGGGCTGTGGTATCCGCAGACAGCGGTGTATAACGACGTGACTCATTCGCAATGCATGCTTGTGGAATTGTCAATACATCTCGAAAGATGTCGTGATCACGCGCTTTTTACATTCGATTATTTCTTCATTGTTTTCAACACTCCTCTATATATTCGGACTGCAAAACGGCGCTGTGGTTCGCCCCTGTAAGAAAATCGTTTCCGATCAGCGTACTACAGGTATTCGTGCAATCGAGTGGGCATCGTCAGGTCTGGCAGGTTCGCGTGATGTGCGCGGTCCTGGGTTTGTCGGCCAGCGGATACTATGCCTTCAGCGGCGCCGCCGCATTGCGCGATGTGGCTTAAAGACTTTGTATGGCGGCTATATAGAGAGCGTGCCGAAAACGAAGCTGTGGTCGTCTATTCTGGAACCGGCGCGAGTCAGAGGGGCAGGTCTTTACTGTTTGGTATGGCGGTTTGGACGCTGCCCTGAGACAGGGTCAGTCCTCCGAAGAGGTGGTGTCCTCGTTGATGTGCTGGAGCATGTTGATCAGAACATCACTGATATGAGCATCCGCGACCTCATAGAACATTTGGCGAGAGGCCCGTTCGCGCCTGACGAGCCGAGCGCCGCGCAGCAGTCGCAGGTGGTGACTGACCAGGGTTTGCGAGACTTCAAGGCTTTCGGCGATTTCACCAACCGCCCGAGGTTCCGACAGGCAGGCGATCAGAATACGCAGCCGGGTTGGATCGCCCAGGAGACGAAAGGTCTCCGCCAGAATGGACAAGTCCTCACTCGACAATGGGGGGACGATCGACTGACCATGACCATGGCTGTGTCCCGGCATTTTTCTTTTCTTTCCGTGTGACGACGCGAGACAGGGGGGGGCGGCTAGGCTCTGTCCTTAAAGCAAGACCCGCCGGTGGCGACGCCTAGGGTCAGTGGGAATGCTCATGTCCTGGTTCAGGATTACAGCCAGCGGAGTCCGGCTCGCTCGATTTCCCGGAGGCCAGGCTGCAGGACGTCGCGTCATCATTCCAGGTGACCGCCACAGTGGCATGTTCGATATTGAACTTCGCCATCAACTCGCGCTCGACCGCGCGGACAACGCTCTGCGCCTGAGCATCACTGCGCGGACGAACGTGCAGTGTCGCCAGGGTGCGACCGGAGGTGATTTCCCAAACGTGGACATGGCTGACGTCGGCCAGATCGGGAATGGCCTGCATGAGATGGTCGACGACCTTGTCGGGGGAAGCGTTATCGGGGGCACCCTCCAGCAGGATGTGCAGTGATTTTCCGAGAAGCTTCCACGCGCTGCGGAGGATCAGCAGAGACACCAGGACCGAGAGGATCGGGTCGATCGGGGTCCAGCCGGTGAAATAGATGATGACGGCCGCGCCGACAGCGCCGACCGAGCCGAGCAGATCGCCCATCACATGGAGGGTGGCGCCCTTGATATTGACGTGCTCGGAATCCCCGCGGGTGAGGATCCACAAAACGAGGACGTTGATAAGCAAGCCGACGAAAGCGACGGCAAACATCGGTCCAGCCAGCACCGCATGTGGTTGCTGGAACCGCTGCCAGGCCTCGTAAACGATCCAGCCGACGATTGCGAAAAGCGTCACGGCGTTGACGAACCCGGCGACGACTTCGAAGCGCAGATAGCCGAAGGTGCGCTTCGAATCTGCGGCGCGTCGTCCAAAGCGAAACGCCAGATAGGCCAGCGCGAGCGCGACAGCATCTGTGAACATGTGTCCGGCGTCAGCCAGGAGGGCCAGTGACCCCGACAGGACGCCTCCGACAACCTCGACCAACATAAAGGTGAAGATGAGAACGAAGGACACCAGGACCTTGCGCTCGTTCGCTCGCGTCACCGTCGGTGTGTGCGAATGATCATGGCCGGAGTGATCGTGGTCATGATGTGAATGATTGTGTGACATCAAGCGGTTCCGTATTTCCGATATATGCATACATGTTCATGTATCGGCAATCAACCGCATTGGGCTGCTCAGTTGCGGCGCAAACTCGGCCGGATTCCAGCTTGTCCCAGTGATTGTATTTGCGCGCGCCGATCCAGCGCTAGCGGCTGTAACGGAAGTCGGCGAGATTGGGTCCGCGAAACACAGCGCAACGTGTTTCGAAGTGTCGGAAAGAATATATCCTTCGATAGATCGCAGGCCGACGATAGATGCCTCCAGAAAAAGGATGTCTTGTCGTGATATATATAGTCCTGAAGTGCGCCTATGTTCTGCGTTTTGTTGGTGGCGGTTTAATCAGCAGGTTCGATAGCAATGAAAGTCTGGCTTGATCTAGCGGAAATGCAGGGTTTCTAATCAATAGAAGTCGAAGGATCAGGGTGGATTTGGATGTAAATCGTGTGCTTGTAGATTTGGCGCCGACCGCATTTGCCTCCTCGGACACGCGATCCGCGCACTGGCTTGGAACCCTAGCGTGACGCGGCGGCTTCTTTAGTTAGAGAGTTCAGGGGGCGGGTGTGCGGATTGAGAAGACGGGTTCATGAACGCGGCAACGATCTGGGCGCCCTACTGCGGCGTGGCGCCTGAGTTCGGCGAGTGGCGGTGGAACCTGGACCCTGTTCTGCTCGGGGTCTTGGCTATCGTGACGGGTCTGATCGTGTTGCGGTTGAAAGGACAGCGGCGGGTCTTCGGATTGGCGGCGATGGCGGTGCTGGTGGTTGGTTTCGTGTCACCCCTGTGTGCGCTTAGCTCAGCCTTGTTCTCTGCACGGACGGTGCATCACGTCCTGCTGGTAGGGGTGGCGGCGCCTCTTTTGGCCTATATTTTGCCGATGCGGCGTTATGGGTCTCTCATCCTGGCGACGGCGGTTCAAGCTGTTGTCTTCTGGAGTTGGCACGCGCCCGGCGCCTATGCCGCCGCCCTGTCGAATGACGGCGTCTATTGGGTGATGCAGATCAGCCTTCTGGTCAGCGCCGTTTGGTTCTGGGCCTCGGCGCGAGCGGCCTCGGCGCCGGCCGCCGTTGTCGCCCTGCTGGCGGCCATGCTGGCGATGGGGCTGTTGGGGGCGATCCTGACCTTCGCTGGTCAGGCCGTGTATGCCCCCCATGCCTATACGACCCTGGTCTGGGGGCTGACGCCGCTGGAGGACCAGCAGGCGGCTGGGCTGATCATGTGGGCGCCTGCGGCGGCCCTGTACCTGATGGCGGCCCTATGGCGGCTGGGACAGCTGCTGGGGCCTGACGCCGAGGCCCGTCCGGCATGATCGAGCGGCTGTTCACCCAACTGCTCCAATGGGCGGCCGGACATCATGATGAGGGGCGCTATTCCCCCGTAGCCATCCTGTTCCACTGGGGCATGGCGGGGCTCGTGGTTTTTCAGCTGGGATGGGGCTGGTGGATGGGGCGGCAACCGGTCGGCGGCGCCATGGTGGCCGCCTATGAACTGCATTTCGCAGTCGGCGTGCTGATGCTGATCCTGGTGATCGGGCGCCTGTCCTGGCGGTTGATGGCGCCGGATCTGGTCAACGACGCCGATAAACCGGGGTGGGAGAGCAAGGCCGCCCACGTCACCCACTATGTCTTCTACATCTGCCTGTTCGGCTTGCCGCTGTCGGGCTGGGCGATGGTCTCCGCGACGGATCGGACACGGCAGCTGGAGACCCTGGGCTTCATCAAATGGCCGCTGCTGCCGTTGCAGGAGCTGTCGAACACCCAGCTATGGGCGATCCAGGCGGCGGCGCAGTGGATGCACTGGGGCCTGGTCATGACCCTGTTACTGATGATCCCCATTCATGCCGGAGCGGCGATCAAGCACCATCTGATCGATCGGGACGACGTGTTTCACGCGATGCTGCCGGTCGTGCCGCAGCTTCGACCGAAGCGGACCCGCTGGCAGAGGCGCTGGCGGGCGCTGGAGAAGCGGGTCGTGTCGACAGCCAGAGTGCTATGGCGCGGGTTTCTGGGTCAGTCAGGGGTTTGACGGCGGCGGCCATGACGCCGCGCGGGTCGTTGCGCCGTTTGCCCGACTTCCATCGGTCGATCTGTTCCAGCGTATAGGCGGCGGGTTGGCCGGCGATCTGCGGATTGCCGCCCTGGCCTGATCCTTGGCCTTCGGTCCCATGACAGGCGGCGCAGGCCACGATGCCGCGTGATGCATCACCGATCAGATAGATGGCGGGCGCAGGCGCAGCGGATGTCGGCGTCTGCGGAACTGGCATGGCCGCGTAATAGGCCGCGACCTCCCGACGCCCCCTCTGATCCAGCGACCTGGCGATGCGCGTCATCGCGTCATCGGCACGCAGACCCGAGGAGTAATCTTCCATCTGTTTCTGTAGGTAGCCCGCGTCTATCCCTGCCAGACGCGGCGCCGCGACACCGTCGCCACCGCCATCCAGCCCGTGGCAGGTGAAACAGGCGTTGGCTGCACCACCGGCGCCGCCTCCCATGGCGATGATGTGTCCGTTGGCCGTGAAGGCGCGATCCGTCTGACCTGGCGTGGAATCGCATGCGGCCAAAACGACCAGCACGCAAAGGGCGGGAAAGACTGAGGCGGAAATGGGGGCACGCACCGCGATCCAACACCTGCTCATGGCGGAGGTTCCGCATAGCCTAAATCGAGGGCCCTATGTCGCAGCAGGGAACTTCGATCCGTGGGGGGGATTGGTTTCGGGAGGCTATGGGGGGCGGATGGCGCTTTGGCGGACCAGTATGGCGACGGCGATGTTTGGCATGCAGGCGCTGGTATTGAGCGCATGCGTGGACAAGGCCAACCTGCCGCGTCCCATGGTTCAGGCGGATGCCGCCGAAGGTCTGGCGATTATCGAAGAGGTGGGGTGCGCCGCCTGTCACGCCATTCCCGGCGTGGACTGGCCCAAGGGACGGTCAGCGGGAAGCTTGGCGGGGTTCGGCGCCCGGCCCATGATCGCCGGACGATTGCCCAACCAGCCGGACGTGCTGATCCGCTGGTTGATCGATGCGCCCTCGTTGGATCCCGGCACGGCCATGCCGCCCATGCCCCTGACGCAAGACCAAGCCCGCGATGTCGCGGCCTATCTGTACACGCTCGATGACCGCTGAATCGACACCCGGAACCACCGGCTGGCCGCCGCCTGTGCTTGATCCCGCAGGACCGTTCGCCGCCCCGATCCATACCGTGGCCTGGGTGTTGTTCGTCATGGCGGCGGTGGTCATGGTTGTCGTTCTGGCCGCCCTGGGCATCGCCCTGTTCGGACCGCGCAAGTGGAGGCGGAAGGTCGGAGGCGAGCGGCTGATCTGGATGGCGGGTCTGGTCTTTCCGGTGGTCGTGCTGACGGGGCTGCTGATCTATGGGCTGACGACGACGGCGCGGATCGCCGAACCGGCCAGGCCTGGCGAGATGCGCGTGCGGGTCACGGGCGAGATGTGGTGGTGGCGCGTCGCCTATCTGGATGACCAGGGCCGCGAAATTGTCCAGGATGCCAACGAGGTGCATATCCCCGCTGGCCAGCCCGTGGTGTTCGAGCTGGAAAGCGCGGACGTGATCCACAGCTTCTGGGTTCCCCGTCTGGGCGGCAAGACCGACATGATACCGGGGCGTCGCAATTTCATGAGGTTGCAGGCCGACGCGCCCGGAACCTATGGCGGACAGTGCGCCGAATATTGCGGCGGGCCGCACGCCCTGATGGGGTTGGTGGTGGTGGCCCATACGCCTGAGGACTACGCCGCCTGGCTGGCGAAACACTCGCAACCGGCGGCCGCCGTGCCGTCGGCGCAAGGGCCGCTTGAGCTGATCGATCAGGGCCGCAACGTCTTCGCCGCCTCGGGCTGCGGGGCCTGTCACACGGTTCGGGGGACAGAGGCGAATGGACTGGCCGGACCTGACCTGACCCACGTCGGATCACGCCTTACGCTGGGCGCTGGCATCCTGCCGAATAATCAGGGCACGATGGCGGGCTGGATTTCGGACAGCCAGAGCCTGAAGCCTGGCAATCGAATGCCGTCCTATCCGGTCATGACCGGCCAGGAACTGCGCACTGTCGCCGCCTATCTGGAAAGCCTGAAATGAGTTCGGGGCAGGGGCAAGATCAGGGGGACGGCTCAGAAACGGGGTTCGACACCGCGCTCTACAATCGTTTTCCCACGACCGACCCAAGGCCTGACGGCGAACTGGACCAGCTGGGAGAGGTCTGGTGCGGACCGCGCAAGCCGTGGGAATGGATCACGGCGATCAACAACAACTACATCGGCGTCTATTACGTCGGCGCGGCCATGCTGTTCTTCGTGCTGGCGGGCGTTCTGGCCCTGTTGATGCGCACCCAGCTGGCCCTGCCCATGACGGGCTTCCTGGCGCAGGAGACCTACAACCAGATATTCACCATGCACGGCACGGTGATGATGTTCCTGTTCGCGGTGCCTGCGGTCGAGGCGCTGGGGGTTTTGCTGCTGCCCCAGATGTTGGGCGCGCGTGATCTGCCGTTCCCCAGGCTCAGCGCCTATGCCTTCTGGGCCTATCTTCTTGGGGGGCTGTGCTTCTTCGCCTCGCTGTTCTTCGGCCTGGCCCCGAACGGCGGCTGGTACATGTATCCGCCCCTGACCTCGATGACCTATTCGCCTGGAATCAACACGGACTTCTGGTTGTTGGGCATCGGTTTCATCGAGATTTCGGCCATCGCCGGGGCCATCGAGATCATCGTCGGCGTTCTGAAGACCCGCGCGCCCGGCATGACGCTGGACAAGATGCCGATCTTCGCCTGGGCCATGCTGATCTTCGCCTGCATGATCATCATCGCCTTTCCGTCGATCATCCTGTCGACCCTGCTGCTGGAGCTTGAGCGCGCCCTGGGCTGGCCCTTCTTCGACGCAGCCAAGGGCGGCGACCCCTTGCTGTGGCAGCACCTGTTCTGGTTCTTCGGCCACCCGGAGGTCTACATCATATTCCTGCCGGCGGCGGGGGCGATGTCGACCCTGATCCCGGCGGTGGCCCAGACAAAACTGGTCGGTTACCGGATGGTTGTCCTGGCCATGCTGGCGACCGGCTTCATCAGCTTCGGCGTCTGGGCCCACCATATGTTCACCACGGGCATGCCGCAGATTTCGATCAACTATTTCAGCGCCGCCTCCATGGCCGTCGGCGTGCCTGCAGGGGTGCAGGTCTTCGCCTGGATCGCCACGCTGGCGGCAGGAAAGATGCGGTTCAACACGCCCGGTCTGTTCGCGGTCGGGGGACTGGTCATCTTCGTCATGGGCGGGCTGACGGGGGTCATGGTCGCCATGGTGCCCTTCGACTGGCAGGCGCACGACAGCTATTTCATCGTCGCCCACCTGCACTATGTCCTGATCGGCGGCATGGTCTTCCCGCTGTTTGCGGCCATCTATTACTGGGCCCCGATGTCCAGCCGCCGACCGCTTAGCGAGCGCTGGGGCAAGTGGATATTCTGGCTGATGTTCGTGGGTCACAACGTGACCTTCATGCCCATGCACCTGACCGGCCTGATGGGCATGCCGCGACGGGTCTATACCTATCTGCCGGACAGAGGTTGGGATCTGCCCAACATGATCTCGACGGTCGGGTCCTTCATGTTCGGCCTGGCGGTGGTGCTGTGGATGATCGACATGATCCGCAACTATCGTCCGTTCGGAGACAGGACCGCGGGGAACGTCTTTGGCGGACCGGGGCTGGAGTGGCTGCCGTCCGGTCGTTACTCGCTGCGTTCGATCCCGGTCGTCAGAAGTCTTTATCCGCTGTGGGACCAGCCCGATCTGAAGCGCACCGTTCCGGCGGGTCGTTATTTCCTGCCCGGCGCCCCGCGCGGCGAGCGCGAGACGATCATCACCAGCCCCATCAGCGCAGAGCCTCAATATCTGCAACGTCTGCCCCGAACCTCTAGCTGGTACGTTTGGGGCGCTGTCTTCACCGCCGGGTTCTTCATGATCCTGACGATCCAGGCCTATACGGTTGCGGTTCTCAGCGGCGTTCTGGCCATCTACTGCATCCTGAAATGGTGCTGGATGCTGGACCGGCCTACGGGTCCGGCGACGGTGGATGTCGGTGCGGGCGTGCGGCTGCCGACCTATGTTTCTGGACCCAGCAGTCACGGCTGGTGGGCCATGGTCATCACCCTGATCGTGGGGGGGATGGTCGCGACCATGGCGTGTTTCTCCTACATTTTCCTGTGGAGCCGACGCCCCGACCTGTGGGCGCCCCCGCCGGATCTCATGTCGCTGCCTATAACGCTGGCTCTGCTTACAGCGGCGGGCATCGGCGGCTGGCTGGCCCAAGGCGCGCTCAAGCTGGACCGGCCACGAAGCGCTGGTGTCGCTGCTGTTCTGATGCTGACCGCGACGCTGGCGGCGGGTGGCGCTTGGGCGGCGGAGGCTTCGGCCTGGTGGAACACTGGATTGCGCCCGCAGGTCTCCAGTCAAGGCGCCACCGTTTACGCCTTGCTGGCCTGGCAGGGATTGTTCGTCAGCATCGGTCTTCTGATGGGCCCGTTCGCCCTGTTGCGCTGGCTGTTCGGCCATCTGTCGCCGCGCTGGCCAGCCACCTTTGAACTGATCGCGCTGTTCCTGGCCTTCACCGCTGTTCAGGGAATGGCGACCACCCTTCTGGTGCGGCTGTTTCCGGGCGTAGGGGCATGAGGTTCTGGGCGCTGGCCACCGGAGGCTTGCTGGTCTGGGCCGCTCATTTCATCGGCCTTTATATGCTGTCCAGCGCCGCCGACGTGGCGCACCGCGACGCTGGCGCATGGAACGGAGCGGGATTGGTCTTCAGCCTGATCTGTCTCATCGTTGTGGTCGGCCTGTACCTGCACGCCCGCCGCGAACTGCGGAGGCGGCCTGTCGAGGACACGCGCGCCTTTGGCCTCACGCTGGCGGCGGCGGGGGCCGGTCTGGGCGGGATCGGCGTCGTCTTTCAGACCCTGGTGCTGCTGACCCCCGCCTGAACAGGGCTTGAGGCGGGGCGAGCGGAAATGACGCACCACAGAACGCTGTTGCGGGTGAACCATGTCGGCATCAGACGGTTAGCCCCTGATATCCGAAAAATTCAAACGGGTGCGGGACAGGGAGCGGCGGCATGACACCACACGAAATCTCAGGGGCGGTCGTTCGACCTTTGCACGGAGTGTTGCTGGCGTTTCCTATCGCCCTGTTCACCTTCGCCCTGTTTACCGACATCGCCTATTTGAACACCGCTGAGATCCAGTGGACCAACTTCTCGGCCTGGCTGATCACCGGGGCTCTGGTCTTTGGCGGCATCGCGGGGGTGTTCTCCATCGTCGATTTGGTTCTGGGGCTGCGGCGTGGAGGATCACGACGCGCCATCATCCATGTCGTCGCTCTGGCCCTGGCCTGGGTGCTGGGTCTGATCAACGCGTTCAAGCACAGCCAGGACGCCTGGAGTTCGGTCGGCGCCTTCGGCCTGATCCTGTCCATCCTCTGCACAATTCTGGTGCTGGTTGCAGGTTGGGCCGCCTATTCCGACCGGGAGATCGTCCGATGATCAGACACCTTCTCGCCGTCAGCGCCCTGGCCCTGACCGTAGCCGCCTGCGGAAATGCAAGCGATGATCGGCTGAACCAGAAGGGCGCAACGCCTGACCTGCCCAAGCTGAATGAAACTCTGGTCCCGATCATAAACATCAGCCCTCCGGCTGGATGGAACGGTGAAACGCCTACTGTGCCGCAGGGCTTCACCGTCACGGCGTTCGCCAATGATTTGAAGATTCCCCGCCAGATGCTGGTCCTGCCCAATGGCGATGTACTGATCGCCGAAGGGCGCGGCGGTGGTGCGCCTGCCTTGCGGCCCAAGGACATCATCGCGGGCGTCATCAAGAAACAGGGCAATACACAGATTGATGGCGGTGACCGCATCACCCTGCTGCGGGACGCCGACAATGACGGCGTGCCTGAACTGCGCACGGTCTTGGTCGAGAATCTGAACGCTCCCTATGGCCTGGCCTATGTCGACGGCTATCTCTACGTCGCCGAACAGGACGCCCTGGTCCGCTTTGCGTTCCAGCCGGGCCAGACCGGAATCGCCACAGCGGCCGAGACCGTCACCCCGCTGCCTTCGCGCCTGAACCACCACTGGACCAAGGCCATGACGGCCAGCGCCGACGGGACCAAGCTCTATGTCGGCATCGGCTCCAACTCGAACGTCGGCGAGCGGGGCATGGCGGTCGAGGAAGAACGCGCCGTGGTCTGGGAGATCGACCGGGCGACAGGCGCGCGCCGCACCATCGCCACGGGCATCCGCAACCCGACGGCCCTGGCGATCGAGCCGAACACCAGTCTTCTCTGGTCGGTGGTCAACGAGCGGGACGAACTGGGTCCGCAACTGGTGCCCGACTATCTGACCCAGGTTCGTGACGGGGCCTTCTACGGCTGGCCTTACAGCTATTGGGGTCAGAATATCGACCCGCGTGTCATGCCGCAAAAGCCGGAATTGGTCGCCCGCGCCATCGCGCCCGACTATGCTCTGGGGTCGCACGTCGCCGCCCTGGGCCTGGACTTTGCGCGCGACGGCGGCTTCGGCGGAAGCTTCGCCAGCGGGGCCTTCATTGGCATGCACGGCAGCTGGAATCGCGAGGACCCGTCTGGCTACAAGGTTGTCTGGGTGCCGTTCAGCGGTGGACGCCCCGCAGGCCAGCCGGTCGATTTCGCCACAGGCTTCCTGAAGGATGGAAAGGCGCGCGGCCGTCCGGTCGGCGTGGCCTTTGATCCGGCCAAGCGGGTGCTGCTGGTCGCGGACGATCTATCCAACACTGTCTGGCGGATCGCGCCTGCGCGGTGAGAATGTCACCTTGCCAGCCAAGCTCGCTAGCGACCCTATAGGCTGAACCATACGCCGACCCTGTCACCCTTCGTTGGGTGGCGGGGTTTTGCGTTTTGGCTGGTGGCGCTGAGCTTGTGCTGCCCTGGGATATGAGCGCTTTCGGGTAAGATTGTCGCAGATAAAGGCTTTGTCCGGCCCTGCGCGTTCTCCTCGTCATGAACCGATCAACTGCCCTTACAGCTCTGTTCGCCGGTCTGATGCTGCCCGCTTCGGCTGCGGTCGCACAGGCCATCCCTGCTGGCGGTTGGTCCTTTGAGGTCGGGACCGCTACGGACAACCGCTCGAAGAATGTCTCCAAGACAGACAGAGACGGCCATGTCTTCGGCTCCGCGACCTGGAACAGTGCGGATCAACGGTTCTACGTCGGCCCTTCATTCGAAGGCGCCAAATCAGACGGTTCACGCACGGAGCTGGCGTTCTCTGGGGGTTATGCGCCCGAAGCCTTCGGCTATCAGTTCGACTTTAATCTGGCCTATCTGAACCGCGTCGGCGCTGATCGCGGCTATGACGAAGACGCTTGGGAGTTGACCGCCAACATCAGCCGGTCGATCGGCCCAGCGACCGGAAACTTGCAGATTCAGTATTCTCCTGACGCCGCCGGGCCGACGCGGTCTTTCATTTGGGTGGAGGCGGAACTGGGCTGGGCGTTCAGTGATCGCCTGTCCGGGTCAGCCGCCGTCGGTCGTCGTGAACAGGTCGGCGCCCCGGACTACACCGGTTGGAACGCAGGCCTCACCTTTGGCGTCACCGAGAAAATAGACCTCGATGTCCGCTACCACGACACCAGCGCGCACAGCGAGGGCAGACAATACCGCAACGCCATAGTCGCCGAGGTCCGTTACGCATTCTAAGGTTTGTCAGGCCGCTGGCGTCCCACCCGCTACGGCCTGCACTCTTGACGCTTCGACTTGCGTGATGACCTGGCGCACGGGTCTGCACCCCAAACCTGTGTCTGAGCTTAGTCGGTTTGAGACGGAGGAAAGCCGAACTGGTCGCTGAAGGCGCGGCTGAACGCCGATGTGGTTGAATAGCCGACCAGATGGGCGATTTCGCTGATGCGCATCCCCTTTTCTCCCAGAAGACGCCTGGCCCAATCCATACGGATTCGACGTGAATAGCTGTGGGGCGAACAGTCAAACACCTCACGAAATCCGCTGGTCAGCTTGTTGCGGTTGAGGCCCACGCATCGCGCCAGTTCATCCACCGAAGGTGGCGTGCTCAACTCCCGCATGTAGATCATGGCGGCCGCCTCGACCTTCATCAGATCCCTGTCCGTTAGGGCGGATTCCACGTTTTGACCAGGCTGGCCGATCCGATTGAGGGATGAAGCGATTTCGCAAATCAGTTCACTGATTTTTGCGCGCAAATAGGTTGTCCGCAGCGCGCCCTTGTGGGGGGTATCGAATATGTCGTCCAGGGCCATCCATAGGCGCGGCGGCAGCGGCAGGCTCATGGACGCGGGACCGTTCGCCTCGCCCTTGAAAAAGCTGCGCAGCGGCTCTGGCAAACGGTCAACATCGACACCGAAGGAATCGATCAGCAACTCGGGATCAATCCAGGCGCCGACATATTTGACGTCGATCCCGGCGGTGTACGAGCGCTCCTGGCGGACTTCACGCGGGAATGTGGTCAGGCTGACCCGCGCGCCGGAATGAATATAGCGCCCGTGACCAGACAAGGTCTGGCGGATCCTGCCTGCCTTGACGAACTGAACGCCCAGAGAGTTTCGCACGACCAGCCGGTCGGATCCGTCAATGGCTGACCTCCAGGCGTTGATCGAACCAAAAAGCCCATCCTGGACAGGCACGAACTCCATCTGGCCGGTCATCTGGCTGGAGGTTTCGGGCGCCAGCAGATTGACGATTTCGACGGCGGAATGGTTGCGGGCCATTTCGATCAGTTCGTTCTGGTCGATCCAGGCCCGCATAAGACTATCTCCCAGGCCCGAAAACAGCCCCGGCCAAGGTGGCGAGCACCCCGCCTATATTGATCAGGATTGCGCTGATCCAGGCGGTTGTCGAGCTGTAACTGTCGTTCGGTCCGCGCCTCAGGTGAGGAATGACGCCGGTCAGAACCAGCAATATGGCAAAAAGCCCCATGCCGGTCCGATAGACGCCGTTCCATCCCATCACGCCCGAAATGATCACGGCGCCATAGACGAGAAAGACCACCAGGGCGGCGCGGGCGTTTGTCGGCGCGAGAGGCCCGTCACCCCATTTGCCGCGCCCCAGACTGAACAGGTTATAGCCAACCGCCAACGCCAGATAGACGCTCTGCAGCGTGATCCGGGTCATGAAGCAGCGGCCAAGGTCATCTCGTCGAGGCTGGTCGGAAGCGGGGTCAGCACTTCGCATCCATCGGCTGTCACCAGGATGGTGTCGGAATGGCGATAGCCGCCATAGCCGGGCACATAGAGTCCAGGCTCAATGCTGATCACCATGTTTTCGGCCAGGACGTCTTCGCTACCTTCCGCGATCCAGGGGCCTTCATGAGCGCCTAGGCCGAAACCGTGGCCCGTCCGGTGCAGCAGATGTTCGGCCTGACCTTTGCTCTTGAGGTAGTCGTTCACCGCGGCATCGATCTCGGCGCCGGGAACGCCCGGTCGGATCATGCCCATTCCGATGGCGCGCGCCTCCATCATGACGCCGAACAAATCCCGATCATCGGCGGAAGGCGGGGCGGCGAAGAAGGTTCGTTCGCACTCGGTGGCGTAGCCGTTGATGCGTGACAGAACCAGGGCGACATGCGGCCCTTCGCGCATGACGTCGGTCAGGGCTGGGATGCTGTGGGGCTCAGCGCTGCGCGGCGCGGCCCAGGTCGCCATTACGATGTCGGTCGTCAGCGGCTCCCAATAGGGCAGGCTGGCCACGACCTGCTGCATCACTTCACGCTTGGCCATGAAGCCCTCGACGATGGAGCGCCCATAGCCAGAGGCGTCCAGCAGCGTCTGTGTCGCGGTTACGGCAAAACCGGCTGACCGGCGCAACAGTTGAACCTCCAAAGGGCTCTTCACCCGTCGAATGGTTTCGATGAAGGGGTGGATGGAGATAGCCCCGTCCTTGATCACGCGCGCCTGGGCGTAGGGCAGGGACGGCTCGACCCCGACCGAGGTGTTGCGATCCAGGGCGGCGGCGAGGCGTTCGCTCCAGCCTTCGCCTGCGGGGGCCGGGAACTCGCGATAGGATTGAATGGCGAACCACGGCGGCGCCTTGGCCAGATGGCGATGCTCCATCAAGGGCACGATCATGTCGGCGCGGTCATGAGCGTCGACGATGATGAAGAACGGCCGCTCTAGGGGCTCGTAGGTCGCGCCCGTCAGATAATAGATGCTCTCCTTGTCCGAGACGACATAGGCGTCCAGGTCAGCGGCGCGGACGAGGTCACGCAACCGCGCCAGACGAGCGGCGAACTCATCGTGGGGAATCTCGCTCATGAAGAAGTGTCTCCCTGGCCCATGTCGCGGCCGATGTGACGGGCAGCCAGCGCCAGATGCGCGGCGCCCCAAAGAAAGATCAGAATGGCCGCCAGGATGGACAGGCGCAGGCCTTCCGCGCTGGCGGCGAGGCAGGTCGGGTCGGTCTGCGCCGCCGTGCAGACGGTTGCGAAATCACCCCCGACGAAGACCTTGCGCGCCAGAAAATCGCTGAGGGCGCCGACGGCCAACGGGCCCAGTCCTAGCCCGATCAGATTGACCACAAGCGACAACAGGGCGATGGCGGTGGCGCGCGCCTGAGGCGGCGCCATGTTCTGCAGCGCGCCATAGGTCGGCCCCAGATACATATATTGCAGGATGCTGGGCAGGATCAGCACAAGAGCCGCCACAACCGGCTGATCCATGGTGTAGGCCACCAGGAACAGCGGCGCAGCACAGGCCAGGCCGAGGGCTGGCACGATCATCCGCCAGCGCGCATCCACACGTCCCGCCCGGTCTGACGCTATGCCGCCAGCCAGAATGCCGACTGCGGCGGCGATGCCGGTGCTTAGGCCGACAAGGATGCCCGCCTCGCTGACGTCCAGCGCGAACCGCCGCATGAAATAGGCGCCGTTGAACGCGCTGATGCCATAGCCGGCAAATGCAGCCAGTGAAGAGCCGATGATGATGTGAACCAGCGACCGCTTGGCGGCCATGTAACGGGCCACCGCCATCACGCTCATGGCGGAAGCGACAACCGCCTTGGTGCGTTTCGGCTCGCGCAGCGTGAACTGTGCCAGCAAGGCCAGAACAATGCCTGGAGCGGCGGCCGCAAAGAAGGCGACCCGCCATCCCCAATGGTGCGCGATCAGACCGGCGCCAACCGCGCCGATCAGGGCCCCCAGGGGCAGACCCATGGAATAGATGGCCAAGGCGGTCGCCCGCTTTTCCGGGGGGAAATATTCGGCGATCAGCGCATGGGCTGGCGGGGCGCCGCCTGCTTCGCCTGCACCGACGCCGATCCGGGCGACCAGCAACTGACCATACGACTGGGCCAGTCCGCACAGTCCGGTCATGATCGACCAGACGGCGGCGGCGCCGACGATGATCCTGGTGCGGCTGTATCGATCAGCCAGCCAAGCGATCGGCAGCCCCAGCACGGTGTAGAAGATGGCGAAACTGGCGCCGCCCAATATCCCCAACTGCCAGTCCGCCAATCCCAGCTCAAGCCGGATCGGCTCTTGCAATATGGACAGGATCATCCGGTCGATGAAGTTGGTGACATAGAGCGCCAGCAGCAGAAACAGCACCCACCGCCGATAGCCTTTTGAGGCCGTTTGGGTGTCAGACATCAACCGCCCCACCGGGTGCGCAGGGTGATGCCGTAGAAGCGTGGCTCCATGAAGAAGCCCTGGACGGAACCGGCCTGACCGGTGCCGACGTACAGGCCCGTCCAGGCGCTCTTGTCGAACAGATTGCGCGCGAAGACCTCTGCGGACCAAAGCCCGTCCTGACGGCCCAGGCCCAGACGCAGGTTGGCCAGGGCATAGCCGTCCTGATAGAATTCCTTCGTGGTCGTGCTTGAGAAACTCAGATTGGTTTCAGAACGCCAGTTGGCGTCCAGATAGGCGAAGACGGCCAGATCAGTCCCGTCGATATCCCGGTCATAGTTGATGGACGCGGTCAGCGACCATTCGGGCGCATAGGGCGCCATCGTGCCTTCCAACTGGGCCAGTTCCGCCGGGAAGCCTTGCTGGCCGTAACGCACCCGGTTCCAGGTCGCCGCGCCGCTGACCATCCATTGCGACGTGATGCGCCACTGGCCATCCAACTCGACGCCGCGGCTGTTCAGTTCAGGCAGATTGGCCGTGACGCGCGCCGTCTGCAGCGGCAGGACCTTCAGATAGTTGAACTGATAGTCGGTGATCTTGGAGTAGAAGACGGCGGCATTCGCCCGCACGGCCCCGCCGAAGAAGACCCCCTTCAGGCCGACTTCATAAGCATCGGCGAATTCCGGGTTGAAGGCCAACTGCGCCGCATCAGGCGTGGTCGCCAACATGCCCGTGCGGTCATACTGATAGCCGCCGCCCTTGTAGCCCCGGCTGTAGCTGGCATAGCCGTTGAGGCGGTCGGCAAATCGGTAGCCGGCGGACACCACGCCCGACCATTCCCCCTCAG
>RCMZ01000588.1_pt1 | contig 17091 bp, 12 predicted proteins | sample 2041141 | NCBI WGS metagenome assembly RCMZ01 (sample SAMN09708263, study PRJNA481090) | Wastewater metagenome, whole genome shotgun sequencing project. | biome: sewage; isolation source: Davis station wastewater (DW) | place: Antarctica: Davis Station | collected 2010-03-01
GCGCCCAAGCTGGACTTCATCGTCAAGGACGCCATCGGCCGCGAATGGACCTGCGGCACGATCCAGCTGGACTATGTCCTGCCCGAACGCCTGAACGCGACCTATATCGCCGAGGATGGCCAGAAGCACCGCCCGGTCATGCTGCACCGCGCGATCCTGGGATCGTTCGAACGGTTCATCGGCATCATGATCGAGAACTATGCGGGCGCCTTCCCGCTGTGGCTGGCCCCGACCCAGGCCGTGGTGGCCACCATCACGTCCGACGCCGACGGCTATGCCGAGGATGTCGCCGCCCGGTTCCGCGCGGCGGGCCTGCGCGTCGAAACCGACCTGCGCAACGAGAAGATCAACTACAAGATCCGCGAACACTCGGTCGGCAAGGTGCCCGCCATCGCCGTCGTCGGCCGCAAGGAAGCCGAGGAAGGCAAGGTCGCCATCCGCCGCCTGGGCAGCCAGGCCCAGACCATCGTCACCATCGAGGAAGCCATCGCCCTCCTCACCGACGAAGCGACGCCGCCGGATCTGAAGCGGCTCGGCCAGTAAACCCAGGCCTCACCTTCCGTAACTGCCTGATGGGCGGTCAATCGATAGTGATGAACAGAGAGGGGCGGGCCGATGGCGCCCCCCTCTTGCCGTTGATACTGAGCATTATCGTCACCCAGACCAAACATGCTCAGGCCCATGCGACACACGACAATGATCGCCATAGCCCTGCTGGTCGGCGCATGTTCGCCCACAACAACGCCAGACAAGGCACCCAAAAACAGCGCACCGCCCGAAGCCTGCATGGGGTCGTCTGAGAAACGCTGCGTCGTCTATGGATCGGGTGCCGTTTCCTCGTCACCAGACGCGGATGGCGCCGTGCTTGTCTATCAGCTTCAAGGCACAGGCCCCGCCGATCCTAATGACAGAGCGGGGTTCTGTTACGACGGCTATTGCGCGGTGGCGATCATTCGCCAGACAAAGGACGGCGAGCGACACCTTCTGGCCCATGCCGAAAGTCAGGACGCGCAGTGGTACCATTCGCCCTTCCAGACGCGAGACCTGATTGTGTTTGAGAGCAACAGCCTCGGCAGCGGCCTCTACAACGACGACATCGTCTTCCATCAGTCCAGCGACGGCCGCTATTCCAGAATCGACGTCCAGGCATGGAAAGGCGAGGTCACCGGCCTGACTCTCAGCCCCAATACCTACTTCGATTGGCAAACCGATTATCGGGCTATGGTCGGTGGGATATCTTTGCTGTCAGGCGTGCCCGATGAATGGCATCGTGACCCGCAGGGCGGATGCGCGCGCGTGTTCCTGATGCTCAAGGGCGACGCCCTGACCGTGGCGGCGCCCGCCGTTCAAGTTCCCGGTGACGGCTGCTGACCGTCAGAGTCGCTTCGCAAACGAAAGCCCGCCCCGGACGACCAGGGCGGGCTTTTTGCTGTCTCAGATGCGACGAAAAATCAGTCGCGCAGCAGTTCGTTCACGCCGGTCTTGGCCCGAGTCTGGGCGTCGACGCGCTTGACGATGACGGCGCAGTACAGCGACGGGCCGCCCTTGGGGTCGGGCAGCGAACCCGGCACCACGACCGAATAGGCCGGCACTTCGCCGCGGAAGACTTCGCCGGTCGCCCGGTCCACGATCTTGGTCGAGCCGGACAGATAGACGCCCATGGCCAGGACCGCCCCCTCGCGCACGATCACACCCTCCGCCACCTCGGCGCGGGCGCCGATGAAACAGCCGTCTTCGATGATGGTCGGATTGGCCTGCAAGGGCTCCAGCACACCGCCGATGCCCGCGCCGCCCGACAGGTGCACATTCTTGCCGATCTGGGCGCAGGAGCCGACCGTGGCCCAGGCGTCGACCATCGTGCCCTCATCGACATAGGCGCCGATGTTCACGAACGACGGCATCAGCACCACGTTCTTGGCGATATAGGCGCCCTGACGAACGATGCTGCCCGGCACCGAACGGAAGCCTGCCGCCTGATAGTCGGCCTGACCCCACTCACCGAACTTGTTCGGCACCTTGTCCCAGAAGGGGCCAAGGCCCGAGGCATGGTCCGCCGACAGCGGCAGGACCGGGCCGCGCGAACCGGCGCGCATGATCTGGTTGTCGTTCAGGCGGAAGGACAGCAGCACTGCCTTCTTCAGCCACTGGTGCGTGGTCCAGACACCGTCTTCGCCGCGCGAGGCCACACGCGCCTGACCGGAATCCAGCAGGGCCAGCGCGCTTTCAACGGCATGGCGCACGTCGCCCTGGGTCGCGGCCGAGACATTGGCGCGGTCTTCCCAGGCGGCCTCAATGACGGATTCGAGATGCGACAGGTCGGTCATGCGGCGTCCTTGAGGTTCAGTTCGGAGAGGAAGTCGAGAAGATCGGGGGCGATGATGTCGATATGGTCGCGCCACCCCGGAACTTGGGGCTTGCCGTGCCCGTCGCCGATCAGAACCGTGGTCATGCCCAGCGCCTTGGCCGGCTCCAGGTTCTTTGGCGTATCTTCAAAGAAGGCGGCGCGGTGGGATTGGATGTCGAACCGCTCCAGCATCCGCCGGAAGGTCGCCGGGTTCGGTTTTGGCGTCAGATCCCCGTCCTCGATGGCGAAGACGCCTGCGAAACAGTCGGAAATCCCGATCCGGTCCAGCACCCGGTGCGCATAGTCACGCGCACCATTGGTGAAGACGAAGCACTGGCCCGGCAGGGCCTTCAGTCGCTCGGCCAGACGCGGGTTCGGTTCCACCGAATCCAGCGGCACGTCATGCACTTCCTTCAGGAAGCGATCGGTATCGACGGCGTAGTTGGCCATCAGACCGGCCAGGGTCGTGCCGTGCTCATCCAGAAACTGGCGCTGCATCACAGCCGCCTCGTCCGGCGCCAGGCCCACGGCCTCGACCACAAAGGCGTTGATCCGCGCCTGGACCAGACGCATCAGCCCCTGCTCACGCGGGTACAGGGTGTCGTCCATGTCGAACACCCAGGCATTTACATGGTGCAGGTCGGTCAAGACGCCTTCACCAGAGTGCCCGCTCCGAACTCGGTGAACAGCTCAACCAGCATGGCGTGCGAACGGCGACCGTCCAGAATGACCACGGCCTCGACGCCTGCACGCACAGCCGCCATCGCCGTCTCCAGCTTGGGGATCATGCCGCCGGTGGCGACGCCCGTGTCGATCAGATTCTGCGCCTCTTCCAGCGTCATTTGCCGGATGATCTGCCCGTCCGCACCCTTGACCCCGGCGACGTCCGTCAACAGCAGCATACGCTTGGCGTTCAGCGATCCGGCGATGGCGCCCGCCACCGTATCGGCGTTGACGTTGAAGGTCTGGCCGTCCTCGGCCACGCCGATCGGCGCGATGACCGGCACCCAGTCCTCGGTTTCCGAGGCGATCAGTCCGGCGATCAGCTTGGGATCGACCTTGGTCGGTTCGCCGACATAGCCCAGGTCCACCTCATGCTCGATCATGCTGTCGGGATCGCGCTTGGTGCGGCGCGTCTTTTCGACCGTCAGCAGACCCGCGTCCTTGCCCGACAGACCGACGCCGCGCACGTCGGCTTCCTTGCCGGCCATGGTGATCCAGTGGGCGATCTCTTTGTTCACCGCGCCCGACAGCACCATCTCGGCGACTTCCATCGTCGCCGGGTCCGTGACCCGCAGCCCGTCGACGAAGCTGGACTTCACCCCCGCCTTGTCCAGCATGGCGCTGATCTGCGGCCCGCCGCCATGCACCACGACCGGGTTCACCCCCATCAGCTTCAACAGCACGACGTCGGCGGCGAACTGCCTGGCCACGGCGCTCTCGCCCATGGCGTGGCCGCCGTATTTGATGACCACAGTCTCGCGGTCATAGACCTGAATATACGGCAGGGCCTCGGCGAGCGTCTTCGCCGTCTCCCAGCTTCGTTCTTCGGATTGGCGCTCGGTTTCGTTCATTGCCCGCGCGAGATAGCGGGGGATGGGGGTGAAGTCACGTGGGAAGGGCCTTTGACGCCGTCATTCTGGTCAGGTGATCACAACACATGTTAGGTCCGGCACGACCCACACGCGGTCGAGACCTCATCGAGATGCGCGGAAATGCCTGACACCAAAGCTAAGGATCGCAGCGGCCCGTCCATCTGCATCGATGGGTTCAACCTCGCGGCGGCCCAAGGCACAGGCATCGCAACATACAGCCGCAATCTCCTCAAAGCGGCGGATCGTTTGGGCTTTGGAACCGAGGCTCTATTCGGACCCACGATTCCAGCCGGACCGCTCAAGCCTTTTGGCGAGGTGGCCATACTGGATCCGGAACGCCCCGCCACACCGCTTCGTATGGCGCAGAAGATTGATCGCGATCTCCGGACCTTCTTCAGCCCGCAAGGCCGAACAGCCCACCCTGTCAGCACTTCCAAAGACGTGATCTGGCCCGGCGGAGAAGCCGCCCGCCCTGTCGCCAAACAGTTCTGGGCCAGTCACAAGCTGTATTTCTACGCCAACCGCGCTTTCAAGAAGCATGGCCGCGGCACGCCAGTACATTTTGCGACCGATGAAGCCCCCGCGCCCGACGTGATGCACTGGACCACGCTTCTTCCGCTGCGCGCCCGCAATGCGCCCAACATCTACACAATCCACGATCTGATCCCTCTGCGGCTTCCGCACACGACGCTGCACAACAAGCAGGTATTCATGAACCTGTGCCGGGAAGTGGTTCGTCATGCCGACCACATCGCTGTGGTGTCAGAGGCTACACGCCAGGACGTCATCCGTATGCTGGGTGTTCCAGAGGACCGCGTCACCAACACCTATCAGGCTGTAAGCTTACCGAAGGCTTTGACCAAGAGGCCTGAAAGTGATGTGGTTCACGAACTGGAAGCGACATTCCAGTTGGCCTGGAAGGAGTATTTCCTACATTTTGGCGCCCTTGAGCCAAAGAAGAATCTCGGCCACACGGTCGAGGCCTATCTAGCCTCGGGCGTGAAAACGCCGCTCGTCGTCGTAGGCGGACGCGGCTGGCTCAGCGAGCCCGAAACAGCCTTGATCGAACATGTGAAACAGATGGGTGGGTCGAGTGCGGATCGTATTCGGTTCTACGAATACATGTCATTCTCGACGTTGATCAGCTTAATACGCGGCGCAAAGGCCGTGCTCTTTCCCTCTTTGTACGAGGGCTTCGGGTTGCCCGTTCTTGAGGCCATGATTCTGGGCACGCCGGTAGTGACATCAAATAAAGGATCATTACCGGAAGTGGCGGGCGAGGCCGCGCTTCAAGTTGATCCATATAGTCTCGACGCGCTGTCAAAAGCGATCCGTATCAGCGACGCGGATGCTGATTGGCGTACAGAAGCATCCGCTCGCGGCAAGAGACAAGCGGCCCTCTTCAGCGACGAAGCATATGATACTCGACTCCGTGCACTGTATGCCAAGCTCAGCGTTTTCAACTAACCAAAACACGACATTTTTTATTAGGCTGAGGCCCCATTGATGTCAGGCGCTGGATCTACGTCAGAATACGAGTGACCTGTATTGGTGAGTAGAGGGCTTGGCTTGAATCGTATCTTCCCCAAGAGCTACGGCAAGCCCAAGGCGTCTTTATCCGGATGATCGGCGGCCTGTCCGGCGCCAGACCGTTGTGACCGATGCGACCTGTCTGAAGTTGCACCGCACGGCTTCGAGATTGCGGGTGAAAAGGGGCTCTCGAGCGCCCGTTCAGCCTGCTGATGACGGCGTGCCATGTCAGCGATCACACCAACGCTGCAGCCGTGCTGGACAGTGTGCCCAGCACGGCTGCGGGGAGACAGAAGCTCTGCCCTGCACTGGTTCAGGGGTTTCCTGCATCCCCATACGCAAACCCCGAACCGAGCCCATCCACTACAACTATCCAAAGGGGAATGCCCCTGGCATCACCAGCTCGGTCTAGATGCATTAACAGGGACTTGCTGACGGCAGAATGCACGAACAGCTGAATTGTCGTCAATGCTGGCGATTATTGGCTCTTTTTTATAGAGCGTGCGCACGTTCCAGTCTGTACAGGTTTTTCCGTCGATAAGGGCTATAATATTAGCGACCGCAGTGTCCCGCTCCCACTCTAAGGTTCGCCCCGAAAAATAACTTGCCGTCCGAGCGGCTCGATCATTTAGAGGTTCAGTCTCCTCAAAAACCTGTAGAAGCGCCTGAGCGATTGACTGCGGGCTCTGAAAAGCCAACACGCTGAAGTCGGCATCAAGATCCATCATATTATTGTAGCGGTAGAGGCCGACTGGGGTACATCCCGCAGCCGCCATCTCGAAAGTCATACGCGCAGGATTAGATACGCCAAGCGCCAAGCCGGCAGCGCACTGGTTAAACACCTCATTCCTTAGTGCTGGCTGTTTCAGCGCGCCCAAATTTTCATATTCAAAGCTAACCTGAGGCCCGCTCTCCGCCCCGAACAATACAACTCTTACATCCGGCCTGCGCTTCTTCAAAATCGACAATGATTCCAGAGCCAATTTGACGAGGTATGCTGGTTGCTCCGGTTGGTAATGCATACAGACAGCAAAGCCGCGATCCAATTCAGTTAATGGTCGATAGACCGCAGTATCAACACCGTGTCCGGCCGGATAGGCCGGCGAAAGATAACGGCTGTTGATCATGTGCGTCAGCCAACTTCCAAGCGTGAAATGATTTAGTCCGTAGGTATAGCTGTTCTCAGCAAAAACTCGCCCTTCACTAGCGTGAGTATGAACATCATCGTCTTGAACAAGATAGCCGCGGCGGTCCGCACTCACTGCAGACTTGACGTAAGCCGCTGAACTTGAGTCAGTCGCCAAAGCCAAGCTAGCGGTGCGTTGGCCGCTCCACGATCTAATCACATTAGCAGGCACATTCCCGAGACGGGCATCCACCAGCGCCGAAGCGACCCCAGCACCCCGCCAATAGATTTCTGCCTGCATACCAGCCTGAACTAGACCTCCCACTGTTCTCAGAATCGTATCCAACTGGTCCGAAGTATGCCCATGTTCAGGCAAATAAACCGCAAGGCGAGAACCAGTCGAGCGAACGATTGCTGGCGCCACGCTTTTGGTGATCGCCAGCGGCGCTGAAGCCCGCTGTTGCGGCGTCGCATTCCGCCACCATTGCTGCACCACGCTTTGACGGCTCAGCCCGTCAGGCCAGCGCCCCCCTAGCCAAGACAACAGCGCATCATGCATCTGCTCGCCAGGCCGCTTGGCGATAGCCGCCTCGAAGCTAGATTTCTGCATAACATCCAACGAACCGGTGCCGAAAGTCTCGTTGTGCTCCAGTCGGCCGAAAAGGTCAGCGATCACTGGAGGTGGGCAAGCGATGAGGTCATCGACAACTTTCCGGCCCAGATTGCACAGATTCTCGGGGAGAAGGCCGTGGAGATTAACATAACGCGTTAGAACTGGGACGACAGCCGCCATGCCCAAGCGACAGGGCTCAAGAGCCCTGACTACCGCCTCTTCGCCCTCAAAAATGTCCTTTAACGGGAAGACCCTGCCGTCGTCCTCCAAGTCATAGCCGATCGTGGACCCACCAAGCCCATTGAACACCATCTCAATTACAGCGAGTTGGTCGGGGATCTGATAATCACTGCCCTCATTAAGATCGCTCAACCATCCAACCTTACTCGAAAAGGTCGGCTGTTCATTAAGATAACTAAGGAGCGCGAAGTAATGCCCACGGACTGGTTTTCCCACGATATGGGACAGGTTGTCCTGTATCGTGCCGCGCCAACCGATATCGCAGATCAGGAGCTCATCCTGATCAGGAAGCAATTCTTGTTCCAAGTAGCGCTTTAGAATCTCGCGCTGACTAGCTATTTTCACTTCTGCGTGGCTTCGGAATTCAGGATCAGAAAGGAAATCCTTGTAACGTTTATCTGCCCAGGGCGCCGCTACGGCCTCGTCCGGCTCAAGGCCAGCGCGCTTTGCTGCCTGAGAAATTATAGCGGCGTCGAGATTCAATGAGGAAGCAAACGCAAGAGGCGACTGCTTCCAGTACATCGTCCAAAGTCGCATCAGCTCTTCGGTATCCAATGAACGGATCGAAGCCGCAAATGTCGCACGCCGACTAACGTGGAGCAATTTAGACGGCGGCGCAGTCATAGAGAAAGGGTTGTTTTCAGCTATCAGGTCATAGATCTTTTTAAAAATCATTCCCTCTCTAGTAAAGAACACCACCTCTTTAGATTGTCGCGCGATCGCATCGCGCATTACATTTAGACAGTATCCAAAGGCGAGGATGCCGATATGGCAGCCCGCAACATAGAGCTCTGCCTTCTCACGATCGAAATCGACAGGCGGAACTGCTGCATTCTCTTTCACGAGAGCAAGGATGCGCTGCTCGTGCTCTGACATATCGCCTAAGCAGAGCGCATGAAAAGCTTTCTCATACCATGCATGACGTTCCTCATCAGCCGCAGAAACGTATCTAATTGTATTAATACCCAGGGATGACGGCCGCTCATCATCAGAAAATAGATTGTCTCCAACGTGCGTCAACGCGCCAGGGGACAAATCGAGGTCCGTTAAGACCTTTCCAAACAAGGCGCCTGAACGCTTGTTCATGTAGCCGTCGCATGAGACGTAGCCCCTCGAGAAGCCCCCCCCTATCTGCACGCTGTGGAGGAGGTTTTCCAAGAAAGGCGCCGGCATGTAGAAATCAGAAATAAAGATTGGCGCGCGCTCGAGCGAACGGATCGTCCTTTCTGCATTAGAGTCTAGCTCGATACTGCTCCGTTCGGCCTCGAACTCGTGGTCCAATATTTCTCTAGCTAATGACGCCCGCATTTCCGATGAACACGACGGATTTAGGACATCTTCGAGCCATTTGTGCACAGCGACTTCAAAAGAATACTCATAATCTCCATTAGGGGCCGAAAAATTTTCAGCTCGGAACCGGGCGTTCATGAGCGTGACGACGTCGCGAAAACCAGGAACAATGCTTCCCCAGGCTTGAATCAACAAGAAGCGCGCTGATCGCAACTTAATCTCGTCAGGATGACACCGACGATGCAATACCGTGCTCCAGATGTCGAATGACACCTGTCCCAGGTGGCGCGGATTATCAAGCAATTCAACATGAAGGCGATTGGCTTGCGGCTCAACAGCGTCTGGCGACACCTTCAAATCAAATACGTTCTCATGCGTGCCGGCCACCTCGAGAGGCCTCGACTGCAGCGGCCTTGTTACCTCCATCGGAGGTACAGGCAGCCTGCCTTCTCTTCGCCCATGAAAAATATAATGAAGGAGCAGCGGGTGCTTCGCGTTGACTACGTCTAGATTATTGTCGCGATACCATTCAGTTGAGAACGCTTCAGACGGATCTCGCCCCTCTGCCTCACCATGCATAACGAAATGCAGCAAAGGATGGACATCGGCTTCAGCCACGTCAGGATAGCGACTGAGATACTTGGCAGCATCAAACAAAGAATTTGGAGATCGATTTAACCTTGAGCCTTCGATTATGTAGTTATCAATTGCGGACACTCCAGGAACCATAGCCTGCGCATACGTGTCCTCATACCATTTCACATCAAAGTACGGGGATGGTGAACGCCCCTCACGATGACCGTAGCGCACGAAGTGAATGAATGGATCCATACCGGATTCCATGACGTCAACATTCGAATCTAGATAGTAACGCCTATCAAACATATTGAGCGACAGACGGTCATCAAACCCAAACCGAGTAGAAAAATACCTAAATAAACGCTCGTGGCGCTTCTGTTTGCGAGGGTCCTCAGCCCTCGTCGCCTGACGCTTACGATGCTGATTGGTGTCAAGAGCAGGAGGGGGATCAAATCTCAACTGATCGGTAGCGTAATACTGTGAGCTTTGAGGAACCCTGCGTCCCGCAGCAGCCGCTGCGCGCGTCTGGCTTTCTAAAAAGATAGCGGAACTCGCGCTGCGATTAACTTTGGCGACAACTGGCGGAGCATCATAGAACTGGGATGCGATACTGGCCAAAGATGAATTGTGAACACGATCACTCATCAAAGCATCAACCGCAGACAGGAAGCTCTTAACTTCATCATACTGCGGTCGCGCCCTCATGAATCGAACACCAAAATTGGACCTATCGATCAGTTCCTTTGGGTTATCGAGAAGGTGCAATATAGCTTCTGCAATCGACTCGGGCGTCTGCAACGCCAACAAAACACCTTTAGCAGGCGTGTCGAATAGATTATTCTGCCTATACAAGTCTACTGAAGGTAATCCCGAAGCCATCATGTCGAACGGATTACAAGACGGATTACTGGAGCTCAGACTCAGCCCAACGCAACAATCATTATAAACACTATTCAATTCAGGAATAGTCAGATTTCCTAAATTATGGAAATCATACCATAACTCTGGCTTTTCTGAAGAACCTACAAACAAGATCTCGACATCCGGGCGCATATGTTTGACTATGCCAAGCGCCTCTATACCAAGTCGAGGGCAGCGCCGGGATTTAGTATCCTGATATACGAATGCAATCTTCGGAACGCCTTCAAGGCGCCTAGGCATGGATTTCTGACAGCGAAACGACTTCGTATCCGAAGCGAAATCAAAGAAAAACGGTTTGTTTCCGAATTCTGTTTCGAGCTTAAGCGCCAGCCAACGACCGTAGGTCAGCGGCCGCAATCCCTCCATATAAGAATTTTCAGCAAAAACGCTTCCATCTCCAACGGGGCTAAAATACGCTTCGAAGTCTTGGATCAGATACGCCTTCGCGTGACTGGCGACACGCTGCACCAGCGATACAGTTTCCCATTGCGTTGCGATCGCCAGATCGAACACCCCAACCGCATCGTTTGCGCCCGAATGACATACGAAGTCTGCAGCCCCATAAAAATCGCGCGCCTCTTGCGCGAGTTGCGCTCCGCTCTTGCCACCACTATTGGTTACATACACCGAACAGTCATAGCCAGACCTGCCGAGCGCTTTTGCGAAGTTGTATATTCTAGCAACGCCTCCAGAACCTTTAATCGGCGCCGGCGCATAGAACGCGATTTTCTTCATGGTGACCGCTAAATCTCACTTTTTATCGACGATAATCAAAGCACAAACACAACGCTTACGATCCAAATACTTCTAGACATTGTCAATCTAACCGCAGACATCTGAGTATTGATTCAGAACACATCTACGCCGAACAGAACTCACAGATATTTTCTAGACCAGAAAAGTCCGGCGGATCTCTTCAAAGCCTCACCTAGAAAACGTCGGCCGCAACAGCCCTTCGGCCGCTTCCCCCTCTTAAAGAACCGAATAATGGCCAACATATCAACCAGCTAAAACCGTCAACTGGAGGAATTCTCAAGAAGCGTCGAAATAAGCGACGACAATCGATCATGCACGTCGCGCGGCCTCCAATCACTGGCATTCCTTAACTTTCGGACGTCCAAGACATTAGCCGGAGCGTCGAAAACACGACGCTCAGAAAATACCAAGTTCGCCTCCATGCCCGCAACAGCCTGCAGGTGCGCAATTAAACCCAACAAAGACAAGCCCTGCCCCGACCCCACGTTAAAAATGGGACAGCCGTCTAACACAGCAGCATCAAACGACATAATCGTGGCCAAGCCTGCAGCAACATCCTCGACATCAACGTAGTCGCGCACCACGCTACCGTCGCCCCAGACATCGATCTTCTCGCCACGAACAATCTTGCGTGCGAATATTGTGGCGGCGCCCTGCAGTCTAGCTTTCGCCTGCTGCACACCGAAGGGGTTGCTTATGCGCGCAATGCGAATGTCCAGAGCGCGCATGCGCTCACAGCACAGCGCATAACGCTCCATGGCAAATTTGGTCATCCCATAAACACTGATTGGATTCAGTGGGTGAGTTTCGGATATCCGCTCGACTTCAGTCCGACCATAAATCGCCCCGCCGGACGAGACCAAGACAATAGGAAGACGAGGAAGACACGTCAGCCCCTCTAGTAAGGACACCGTGCCTGCCAAGTTAGTGCTGATGTCTGACGCCGGATCAGATTCCGCCATCCCAGGCGTGCTCGACCAAGCAAGGTGAAACACACCATCCGGTTGAATATCAATGATATTGCTGATTGTCGAACGATCTTTAAAGCTGAACTCCACCCAATCAACGTCAACATAGCCCTGGTCATAGCTCTGAGCACGAGATGCAACGACAACTCTATGACCATCACTCTTCAACTGCGAAACGAGAGCCCTGCCTATGAAACCATATCCACCCGTCACGACATACAACGCCATATATCTTCCTCCTATCGACACGATGCATTCTATAGGAATACATTTGCCGACAACGTTATACGCGCGGGTATTAAGCAACTACGTCAAAATAGCAAGGATGTTTACCCCTTCAAGTAACCAATCCATCCATCCTCACAGCCACAATGAATGGCCCACATCAAAATTCAAAAAAGAACATTTCAGCCGATACCGAGAAAATACACAAAATATAACCGTCCAGCCACATTGCAGCACTTGATCTACCGCCCCAAAGCAGATGCTTGAAAAAGCGCAGAACCCAGCGCCTGCTTGGTATAAAAATCTTTATATCTTAATGATAGTTTTGGAGCCTCGCCAAACCATCACCCCTAAAAACGAAAGTTCAGCGCCAACTGAAACGTGCCTTTTTTCATATTTGAGAAATTTGCCCCAGGCCATATACTGGACGTTGCGCGACAAGCTGCTTGAGTTTGACTTTTTATGACATTTTCCTCCCTGCCCCTCTTGCTCAAGCCCCACCGTTTCAGCGACGCTCGAGGGTGGTTTATGGAAACCTACTCCGAGAGCGTGACGACGGCGTCAGGGATCAATGTCCGCTTCGTCCAAGACAACCAATCCTTTTCTACAACGAAGGGCACGATTCGTGGACTGCATTTCCAGCGCCCCCCCCATGCTCAAGCCAAGCTGGTGCGCTGTGTGCGTGGAGCAATCATGGATTATGCCGTAGACATCCGACATGGATCGCCAACTTACGGCCACCATTTAGCGGTCAAGCTGACGGCGGAGGGCGGGGAACAATTGTTCGTGCCCGTAGGTTTTGCACATGGTTTTGTCACACTAGAACCGGATGTCGAAGTCGCTTACAAGATGTCTAGCCTCTACGAGCCAAGTAGCGACGATGGTATTATTTGGAACGACGCAACCATCGACATAGACTGGCCGTTGCCACCTAGCGGACCTATACTCTCTGAAAAGGACCAAGCCTTACCAACTCTAGCGGAATTTGAGAGTCCCTTTGTTTATGATGGTCAGCCGCTTGAGGCGCTGCCCTCTCCCCGCCTGTAAATTACCACCAAGAGATAACCGATGCGTATTCTGGTCACCGGCGGCGCCGGTTTCATCGGCTCGGCCCTGGTGCGGCGCCTGATTGAACACACCGAGCATGAGGTGCTGGTGTTCGACAAGCTGACCTATGCCGGGGTGCTCAGTTCGCTTGAACCTGTGTCTAGCAGCAATCGCTACAGCTTCGTCCAGGCCGACATCTGCGACGCCGAGGCGGTGGCCAAGGCGCAGCACGACTTCAAACCGGACGCGGTCGCTCACCTGGCCGCCGAGAGCCATGTCGATCGCTCGATCGACGGCCCGAGCGCCTTCATCCAGACCAATCTGGTCGGCACCTTCGTCATGCTGAACCAGACCCTGGGCTATTGGCGCGGCCTGGACGACGCGGCCAAGGCGGCCTTCCGCTTCCATCACATCTCAACCGACGAGGTGTTCGGCTCGCTGGGCGAGGACGGCTTCTTCACCGAGACCACGGCCTATGATCCACGCTCGCCCTATTCGGCGTCAAAGGCCGGATCGGATCATCTGGTGCGCGCCTGGGGCCATACCTACGGCTTGCCGGTGTTGGTGACCAACTGCTCCAACAACTACGGCCCCTATCATTTCCCTGAGAAGCTGATCCCGCTGATCATCATCCGGGCCCTGAACGGCGAGCCTCTGCCGGTTTACGGCGACGGGTCGAACGTGCGCGACTGGCTGTTCGTCGACGACCACGCCCGCGCCCTGCAGGCCGTTTTCGAGACCGGCACACCCGGCGAGACCTATAATGTCGGGGGCAATGCTGAGCGCAAGAACATCGAGGTGGTCACCGCCATCTGTTCGATCCTCGACCGTTTGCGTCCCAAGGCGGATGGAAAATACGCCGATCAGATCACCTATGTCACCGACCGTCCCGGCCACGACCAGCGCTACGCCATCGACGCCGCAAAGATCCGCTCCGATCTGAATTGGACCCCGTCGGTGACCTTCGAACAGGGCATCGAACAGACGGTGACCTGGTATCTGGAGAACCAGTCCTGGTGGCAGGACATTCTGGACGCCCGCTATTCGACCCAGCGTCTGGGTGTGGCCAATGGCTGATCCTGTCCACATCCTGATCACCGGCGGCGCCGGTCAGGTCGGGTTGGAGTTGCTGGCCGCCGACTGGCCTGAGGGCGTGGCGCTGCATGCGCCGACGCGCGCCGAACTGGATCTGAGCGACGCAGCCTCGGTTCGCGCCGCCTTCGCCGCCACCCCGTTCGCCGCCGTGATCAACTCGGGCGCCCACACTGCAGTCGACAAGGCCGAGACCGAGGTCGCCGCCGCCTTCGCCGCCAACGCCATGGGACCGGCGGTTCTGGCCGACGCGACGCGCGAGGCGGTCATCCCGCTGATCCAGGTCTCGACCGACTATGTGTTCGACGGCGCCAAGACCTCCGCCTATGTCGAGACCGATCCGGTCGGACCGCTGGGCGTCTATGGCGCCTCCAAACTGGCTGGCGAACTGGCCGTGCGCCAGGGCAATCCACGCTCGGTCGTGCTGCGCACAGCCTGGGTGCTGAGCGTGCATCGCGCCAACTTCCTCAAGACCATGCTGCGGCTCGCCGCCGACCGGCCCGCCCTTCGCGTCGTCAGCGACCAGCACGGCTGCCCAACCTCGGCGCGCGACATCGCCGCCGCGCTGAAGACCATCACGCTGAGGATGATCGCAGACGAGGACGCACCAACTGGCGTCTATCATTTCGTCAATTCAGGCGAGACCACCTGGGCCGGGCTGGCCAGCGAGATTTTCGCCCTCAGCGCCGCGTCCGGCGGCCCGTCCGCCACGGTCGAGGCCATCGCCTCTTCCGAATATCCGACCCCGGCCCGGCGCCCGACCAATTCGCGCCTGTCGACCGACAAGCTGACCCGCGACTATGCCATCGCGCCTCGCCTCTGGCAGGCGGCCGTCGCCGAAATCGTCAACGAACTCCAAGCCGAAAGGACCGCCGCATGAAGGGCATCATCCTGGCCGGAGGATCGGGCACGCGCCTGCATCCGATGACTCTGGTCACGTCGAAACAGCTGATGCCGGTCTACGACAAGCCGATGATCTATTATCCGCTGTCGACCCTGATGCTGGCCGGCATCCGCGAGGTGCTGATTATCTCAACGCCGCGCGACGTGCCCAGCTTCCAGGCCCTGCTCGGCGACGGCTCGCAATGGGGCATGGAGATCCACTACGCCGTCCAGCCCAGCCCTGACGGCCTGGCCCAAGCCTACATCATCGGCGCCGATTTCGTTGGCGACAATCCGTCAGCCCTGATCCTGGGCGACAACATCTTCTATGGCCACGGCATCACCGACCTGTTCACCTCGGCCATGGGGCGGCCCGACGGAGCCACCGTCTTCGCCTACCATGTCACAGATCCCGAACGGTATGGCGTGGTCGAGTTCGACGAACGCATGCGCGCCCTGTCGATCGAGGAAAAGCCCGCACAACCCAAATCCGACTGGGCGGTCACAGGTCTGTATTTCTATGACAGCGACGTGATCGACATCGCCCGCGACCTGAAACCCTCCCCGCGCGGCGAACTGGAGATCACCGACGTCAACCGCGCCTATCTCGAGCGCGGCAAGATGTCGGTCGAGATCATGGGCCGAGGCTACGCCTGGCTGGACACCGGCACGCCGGACAGTCTGCTGGAAGCTGCCGAGTTCGTTCGCGTTCTAGAAAAGCGCCAGGGCTTCAAGATCGCCTGCCCCGAAGAGGTCGCCTTCCAGAAAGGCTTCATTGACGCCACTGACCTGGAAAAACTGGCGGCAAAACTCGGCAAGAGCGCGTACGGCTCATATTTGAAAAACGTAGTTCGTCGTCACTAGGCGGTGTGGACAAAGTGGATTCCCAAATCACCAGATGACTGATTCAAGGCTGCTCTTTGCGGAGAGTGGCGTTGGTTCGTGGTTTGATGTCGGACGAGGAATGGGCGTTCTTCGAGCCGTTCGTTGTCGAGAAGGGGCCGAGACGGGGGCGGCGTCCTCGTGATCACCGACGGGTGCTGGACGGAGTGTTCTGGATCGCTCGGACAGGCACGGCCTGGCGTGACCTGCACAGCCATTTCGGCGAGTGGAACTCGGTCTATCGGCAGTTCCGGCGCTGGACGCTGGCGGGGATCTGGGACGTGATGCTGGAGGCACTGAACGAGACCCGGGCAGGGCATGACAGCGTCCAGATGATCGATTCGATCATCAGCACGCCGCCGGCGCTAAAAAAGGGGATGAGGATCAGGGTCTTGGCCGCTCTCGCGGTGGCTTCTTCATCAAGATCCATCTCCGCAGCAACGCTTTGCCCCCCCCTGTCGCCGTCACGCTGAGCCGCGGTCAGGTCTCCGATGTGAAAGGTTATGCGCCGGTCATGGACGAACCCGGCCCACAGCCCCGCGTGCGGCTCGCCGATAAGAGATACGACGCCGACTTCATCCTGGCCGACCTTGGCGCCAGGGACGTCGTCGCCGTCATTCCCGCAAGGCGAAACGCCAAGGTCCAGCCCGTCATCGACAGTCATATCTACGCCCTGAGGAACCTCGTCGAGCGCTGCTTCTCAAAGCTTAAACACAGCCGCCGACTGGCGACCCGATACGACAAGACCGCGACAGCTTCCTCGGCTTCGTCCTCGTCGCTTCAATCCGCTTATGGGCCCGGCACTTTGTACACACCGCCTATGTGTTTGATCCCAGGTTTTGATCGTGATCCTTTCAGCGGAATGGAAGGGTCACGATCAAAACCTGGGATCAAACAACTAGGCTCAGGACCCATTGATCCAGAAGATCATGATTGCGGCGATTGTGACGGCGGCCATGAAGGTGTGGGCGCATCGATCGTAGCGGGTGGCGATGCGCCGC
>RCMZ01000590.1_pt1 | contig 17020 bp, 15 predicted proteins | sample 2041141 | NCBI WGS metagenome assembly RCMZ01 (sample SAMN09708263, study PRJNA481090) | Wastewater metagenome, whole genome shotgun sequencing project. | biome: sewage; isolation source: Davis station wastewater (DW) | place: Antarctica: Davis Station | collected 2010-03-01
TTAGAGGGCTCGGGCGGACTTCGAGGCGGGGAAACGAAAAACGGGGAGCCTGGTGATCCAGACTCCCCGCGGAATATTTCCCTGGTCCGGATCGGCTGCTTTGCGAGCAACACGATCCCGGATGATTCCAGTCTCGTCTTACTCGGCGGCGATCGCCTGCGCCGCGTCGTCATTGGCCGGAAGCACCGACACGTAACAACGACCGTTGGCTTTTTTCTGGAATTTCACAGCGCCGTGCACGGTTGCGAACAGGGTGTGGTCGCGACCGAGGCCGACGTTGTCGCCCGGATGGAAGGTGGTGCCGCGTTGGCGCACGAGGATGTTGCCGGCCAGAACGTTCTCGCCGCCGTACTTCTTCACGCCAAGGCGTTTCGACTCGGAGTCGCGACCGTTACGCGACGAACCACCGGATTTCTTGTGAGCCATAGTCTGCTCCTCTTTCTTCGTGCGCTGGCGGCCCGAGGGCCGGCGCGAGCGCGTGTCTTGTGCGGTTCGCGCCGGAGCGCGGGTTTAAGTCTTAGGCTTCGTCGCTCGATGCGGCTTCGGCCTTGGGCGCTGCCTTTTTGGCCGGAGCCTTCTTGGCGGCGGCCTTGGGGGCCTCTTCAGCAACGGCTTCAGCAGCAACGCGCGGCGCCAGGTTACGGGCGCGCAGGTTGATTTCAGCCTTGGTCATCAGATCGACCGTGCCGTCCCACTTGGCGCTCTCGCCGGCGCCTTCGATGCCGGTGATGCGCAGCACGGTTTCGTGCTGGCGGTGACCGTTCGTGCGGCGATAGCCCTGACGACGGGTCTTCTTGAAGATTTTGATCTTCTCACCCTTGCGGGTTTCGATCAGGGTGGCGCCGACGGTGGCGCCGTCGATCAGCGGGGCGCCAAGGGTCACGCCCTTTTCGCCGCCCAGCATCAGGACGTTGTCGAATTTCAGTTCGGAGCCAGCGTCGCCATCGAGCTTCTCGACCACGATGGTGTCGCCCGGTTGGACCCGGTACTGCTTGCCGCCGGTTTTGATCACCGCGTACATGTTGAAGCCTCAGCGCAAACGCAAAAAAGAATGCGCCCGCTGGGAAACCCCGGCGGGCGAAGAGCGGCGACATATACGGATGGGCGCTTGAGAGTCAACGCCGAACCCGGCCAAAAATCAGCCCACGCCGCAATTCGTCGCCCCGGCGCATCACCCGGGCAGGCCAGCCGCACCTGTATATAGGCTGATCGCAGAAATTCGCGCACGACCCGCTCGACCGTTACACAGTAACAAGTTATAGAGCCGCCATGTCTCCGGCCTCTCCCGACTCCGTGCTTCTCTCCCTGTTGGGCGGCGGATTCGTTGCGGCCTTTCTGCATGCCGCCTTACCCACCCACTGGCTGCCGTTCGTCCTGGTCGGGCGGGCCCAACGCTGGGGAACCAGCCGCACGCTGAGCGCCGTGGTCGTTGCAGGCCTGGCCCACATCGTCACCACCTCCATCGTCGGCGGCCTGATCGTGGCCGCAGGTCTGGCGCTGGACCAGTGGATCGGCGGCCTGTTGCCCCACCTGTCGGCGGTTCTGCTGTTTCTGTTCGGCGCCTTCTATCTGGCCCGCGCCATGCTGAAGCGGCCCGCGACAGCGGGCGGGCCTTCTCTGGACAGTCCCGAACCTGCGGTGTCTGACCGCGCCGCCTTTCTGGGACTGGTCATGCTGATGGCCGTGTCGCCGGGCGAAGTGCTGCTGCCCATCTATCTGTCGTCGGCGTCGGAGGGGATTGCGGCGCTCAGCCTGCTGACCGTCGTGTTCGCCGTGGGCACGGTGGCGGGCATGGCGGTCTTCACCTCCCTGGCCAACGCAGGCGCCTCCATCCTGCGGCTGGAGCGGTGGGCGCGGTATGAGGGCGCGGTCCTGGGCCTGGCCCTGATCAGCCTAGGCCTGATCGTGGCCACTCATCAGCACTGATCACGACCACGCGAACAAACAAGGCGCTGCCGGATTGCCCGAACTGCTGATATTCGTGCGTTTTCTGTAGCCCGTCATCCTAGGCCTCGTGCCTAGGATGACGGGCGTGAGGTCTAGAGGCGCGGGCTTGGGGACGCCGCCTTTACGCCCGTTCGAACGTCACCGGCGCGCCCCAGAACTGGGCGACCAGTTCGGATTGCGGCCCCGCCTGTCCCGTCGTCAGGAAGTCGCGGCGGCCGCTGTCGCCCAGATCATATTCGGGATGCTGTTTGAAATAGCGTTCCAGCGCATCGGCCACCGCCGTCGGCTGTTCGATCAGCACCGTGCCAGCAGGCAGGGCCTGGGCGAACAGGTCGGCGATGATCTCATAATGGGTGCAACCCAGGATGGCCTTGTCCGGGTGACGGCCGATGCGACGGCGCAGGGCGTCGACGTGGTCGTCCACCACCACCTTCAACTCCTCGGCCGGGGCGCCCAGTTCGATCAGGCCCGCCAGACCGGGGCAGGGCTCGGAGAAGACGGCGATGTCCTCACGCCGCTTGTCGATCTCGATCTCATAGACGCGGCTGATGGCCGTGGCGGCGGTGCAGAAGACGCCGGTGATGTCGATGGAGGCGACCTTTTCGCCCTCCATCGGACGTTCGGCCTCAAAGCTCCAGGGCTTGCCGGTCGCCGCCTCGATGGTCGGCACGATGATGCCCAGAATATTGACCGGACGGCCCAGACGCTCGCGCAGCCCCGGCAGCCAGGACTGTTGCAGCCGACGCAGGGCGATGGCCGAAGCGGTGTTGCAGGCCAGAACCACGACCGAGGCCCCGGCCTCGAACAACCGCTCGCAGCCCGCCTTGGTCAGTTCGACGATGTCCTCGCCGCCGCGCCCGCCGTAAGGGGCGTGGGCCTGATCGGCCAGATAGACGAAGTCGCACGCCGGGAAGCGCCGCGTCAGTTCACGATGAACGGTCAGGCCGCCCACGCCGGAGTCAAAAACACCAATTGCCATGCACCGGGCTTTAGAACAGTGCGACGACGTATCCAACCGGATTGGCGACAAGTTTACGCCTCCATCAGGTGACGGGGGCGTTTCGTGCGCCTAAGTGTGTCAGCAACCATGATCTTGTTTCGGAGCATTCCATGCATAGACGCCAGCTTCTCATCGCGGGCGGCAGCCTGATGGCCCTGTCAGCCTGCGCGACTACAACGACGGGCGGACCGGGCGCCCCCGGCGCTGCGGGTGCGAGCGGCGCCGGACTGGCCGAGGAAGCCCGTGCGGCCCGCGCCGTCCTGCCAAGCCAGGCGCCGCGCGCAGAGCTGCTGCAGGTTTGGACCGGCTCGTATGACGGCACGCCGCCGTTCGACAAGGTGACCCCGGCCAAGCTGCGTGAAGCCATGCTGGAAGGCATCGAACTGCAACGCGCCGACATCGCCGCCATCGCCAACAATCCCGAGGCGCCGACCTTCGCCAACACCATCGCCGCCATGGAGCTGGCGGGCGAACCTCTGGACCGCGCCAGCAACATCTATGGCGTGATGACCTCCAACATCGGCGGCGAAGCCTATGATGCGGTCGACACCGAGCTGTCGCCCCTGCTCTCGGCCGCCTCGGACGAGATCACCTTCAACGAAAAACTATTCCAGCGCATCAAGACCGTCGCCGACAACGCCGACGCCGCAGGCCTGAACGCCCAGCAGAAGCGCCTGGCTGAACGCAAGCGCGATGCCTTCGTCCGCTCGGGCGCCAATCTGAACGCTGCAGGCAAGGCCGAACTGGGCCGCATCAACACCGCCCTGTCCAACGCCTTCACCCGCTTCGGCCAAAAGGTCGTCGCCGATGAGAACGCTTGGACGGTCATCACTAGCGAGGCCGGCCTGCGGGGCCTGCCGGAATCCAACAAGGCCGCCGCCGCCGGCGCCGCGCGCAGCCGCAACATCCAGGGCTGGGCCATCCTGAACACCCGTTCGTCGGTCGATCCCTTCCTGACCTTCGCCGACGACCGCGCCTTGCGCGAACAGGTCTGGAAGAAGTTCGTCAATCGCGGCGACAACGGCGACGCCAACGACACCAAGTCGACCATCGCCGAGATCGTGCGTCTGCGCGACCAGCGCGCCAAGCTGCTGGGCTATCGCAACCACGCTGAACTGCGCATGCAGGACACCATGGCCAAGACCCCGGCTGCCGCCGAGGCCCTGATGAACCGCGTCTGGGCGCCGGCCAAGGCCCGCGTCGCCGAGGAAGTCGCCGACATGAAGGCGATCGCCGGGTTCGACATCGAGCCGTGGGACTACCTCTACTTCGCCGAGAAGGTCCGCAAGGCCAAGTACGACCTGGATCAGAACGAGCTGAAGCCCTACTTCGAACTGAACGCGGTGCGCGCCGGCTCCTTCGCCATGGCCGAACGCCTGTACGGCTTCGAGTTCAAGAAGCTGCCCAAGGGCGCGGTTTCGATCTTCGAGCCGGACGTCGAGGTCTATGAGGTCCACGACAAGACGCGCGGCGGCCGCCTGATCGGCCTGTATTACACCGACGACTACGCCCGTGCGGGCAAGCGTTCGGGCGCCTGGATGACCACCTACCGGTCCTTCTCACAGCTGGACGGCTCCAAGATCATCCTAGGGTCGAACAACAACAACTTCACCAAGCCGGAGCCGGGCCAGCCCGTCCTGATCTCGCTGGACGACGCCGAGACCCTGTTCCACGAGTTCGGCCACACCCTGCACTACTTCTCGTCGGTGGTGACCTATCCGTCGTTCGGCAATACGCCGCGTGACTTCGTGGAATATCCGTCCCAGGTGCACGAGCACTGGGTGCTGAGCCGCCCGATCCTGGACGGCTATCTGAAGCACTACCAGACGGGTCAGGCCATGCCGCAGGCCCTGGTGGACAAGATCGAGGCCGCCGCCACCTTCAACCAGGGCTACGCCACGGTCAGCTACCTGTCCTCGGCCATCGTCGACATGGACCTGCACACGCAAGCTGTGCCGCCGACCGACATCGCCGCCTTCGAGAAGGAAAGCCTGGCGCGCATCGGCATGCCCAAGGAGATCGTGATGCGGCACCGCCTGCCGCAGTTCAATCACCTGTTCACGTCGGACGCCTATTCGGCGGGCTACTACAGCTATCTGTGGTCCGAAACGATGGACGCCGACACCTGGGCCTATTTCGAGGAGTCGGGCGACGTCTTCAACGCCGACATCGCCAGCCGCTTCCGCTCGATCATGCTGGCGCCGGGCAACACCACCGACCGTGCAGAGGCCTACCGCGCCTTCCGCGGCCGCGACCCGGACGTGGCGGCCCTGCTGAAGGTGCGCGGCTTCCCCGTATCCTAAGCGGATCAAAGGCCATCAGCCTGCGTCAGGCAGGTTGATGGCGTGACGCGGTCAAATGAGACGCCGTCGGATGATCGATCCGGCGGCGTCTTTTGATTTCAGGCCTCAAATGCGACGCGGCTCCTGGCGTAGTCGGTGCGGGCGTGGTCGGGCAGAAGAGACAGGGCCTCCTCTTGCACACTGTTGCGGCAGGCCGAACGCTCCATGGCGCGGACGTTGCTGCAGAAGCGATTGGCGGCTTTTCGAACGCGGGCGTCGAACGCTGTCGCCCCGGCGCGGCTCGACAGGTCGAGATCGCCATAGGCGACGCGGACTTCCAGGGGTGCGGCGGCGGCGGAGCCTGCCGCGAGCAGGGCGGCGGCTGTCAGAGAGGCGATCCTGAACATGATCCTGTTTCCATTTTTCCGCCCCTTGTTGGCCGGGGCAGGTAACGGTGACGCTGGATCGGATCGAAATGGCGAAGCTTGTGCGGCCGAAAGACGGCGCATTCATAATTCGACGTCATGACATTTCGGTCAGGTTGGACCTGCCAACCCACTGAGGCGCTTCAACTTGGGCGCCGCACCCTCTAAGTCTGAGGCGGATCACCCACGGAGCGTCCATGCCGGTCGTCGCCTCTTATGTTTATCGTGACGGCCAGCGGGTGCGTGAGGCGGCGCTGACCGCCGCGGGGCTGAGGCTGAAGCCGGGCGAGTTCGTCTGGATCGGTCTGGTCGACCCCACGGACGAAGAGTTCGATGTCCTGGTCAAACGCTACCGCCTTCACCCGCTGGCGGTCGAGGACGCCCTGGCCGCCCACCAGATGCCCAAGGTCGAGGTCTATGGCCGCGAACTGTTCGTGGTCGCCCGGACGGCCGCGCGGATCGACGAACGGATCAGCTATGGCGAGACCCATATCTTCGTCGGCGACGACCACGTCATCAGCATCCGCCACGGGTCGTCACGCGCCCACAACGCCCTGCGCGCCCAGCTTGAGGCCTCGCCGGACGAGCTGAAGCGAGGACCGGATTTCGTCCTGCATGGCATTCTGGACTTCATCGTCGACGCCTACGCCCCAATCGTCGACGACGCCGAGGACAGCGTGCTGGAGATGGAGCAGAAGACGCTGGACGCCTTCCTGTCGCGCGTCGAGATCCGCCGCCTGTTCACCCTGCGCCGCGAACTGCTGAAGTTCCGCCGGATCATGGGTCCCATGGAAGAGGTGACGCGGCGGCTGCAGTCGCTGGACCTGCCCTGTATCGACGCCGACGTCCGCCCCTATTTCCGCGATGTCAGCGACCATGTGCAGCGGGTGAACAGTCGCCTGGGCGGGCTGAACGACATCCTGTCGTCCGTGTTCGAAGTCGCCAACCTGCTGGAGCAGCAGCGTCAGGGCGGCATCACCCGCAAGCTGGCCTCATGGGCCGCGCTGCTGGCCGTGCCGACGGCCATCGCGGGCATCTACGGCATGAATTTCGAGTTCATGCCGGAGCTGCACTGGCGTTACGGCTATTACGGCGCAATCGCCCTGATGGTCATCATCTGCACGGGCCTGTTCGTCACCTTCAAGAAGACGAAGTGGCTGTAGGCCCCTGCCTCAGCCGCTGTTGCGCAGGCCCGCCGCCACGCCGTTGATGGCCAGCAGGATGCCCTCGCGAACGCGCGGGTCTTCGTCCCCTGCGCGGCGGCGGCGGATCAGTTCGATCTGCACGTGGTTCAGCGGCTCGACATAGGGCATCCGCAGGCGGATCAGGCGATCCAGCTCCGGCTGGCCGCCCAGCAGGGTGTCATGACCATTGATGGCCAGGATGGCGTCATGCGTCCTCTGCCATTCCTCGCGGATTTCGCCATAGATTCGGGCCGCCAGCGACGCATCGCCCACCAGGGTCGAATAACGTCGGGCGATGGTCATGTCCGACTTGGCCATGACCATTTCCATGTTCTGGACCACGGTCTTGAAGAAGGGCCAGACCTCGGCCATCGCCTTCAGTTCGGCCATGTCGTGACCCTGAACCGCCGATCCGAACCCGTACCAGCCCGGCAGCATGACCCGACTCTGCGACCAGCTGAACACCCAGGGAATGGCGCGCAAATCCTCGATCCGCGTCGAGGCCGTCCGCGACGACGGGCGCGAGCCGATCTTCAGGTCGGCGATCTCGGCGATGGGGGTGGCGGCGCGGTAGTAGTCAACGAAGCCGTCCGTCTCATAGACCAGCTTGCGATAGGCGGCCATCGACCGAGCCGACAGGTCCGACAGGGTCGCGCCATGGTCGGCGGTGAAGACGTGATCCTGCCCCTTGCCCAGCGAAGCCAGCACGGCGCCGCAGGTCAGGGCGTCCAGATTACGCAGGGCGATTTCCGGCTCGCCATACTTGTTGGCGATGACCTCGCCCTGTTCGGTGGTGCGGATGCGGCCCTGAACCGTGCCTTCCGGCTGGGCCAGCACCCCGGCGAAGGCCGAGCCGCCGCCGCGGCCGACCGTGCCGCCGCGGCCATGGAACAGCTGAAGCTTCAGGTCATGGGATTGCGTCACCTCGACCAGGGCGCGCGAGGCCTCGTGCAGCTCCCAGCCCGAGGTCAGATAGGAGCCGTCCTTGTTGGAATCTGAATAGCCGATCATCACCTCCTGCACCCCGCGCGCCTTGGCGACGGCCAGCGCAGACGGCTCCTGCAGCAGGCGTTCCAGGGTGGGGCGAGAGGCGCGAAGGTCTTCGATCGTCTCGAACAGGGGCGCGGCCTGAATGGGACAGGCGCCGGGGTCTTCGGCCCGGTACAGCCCGACTTCCTTCAACAGCAGATAGACCTCCAGCAGGTCCGACGCCGCATCGGTCTTGGACACGATATGGGTGCGGATCGCCTGCGGCCCGAAAGCGGCCAAAGCGCGGGCCGAGGCCTGAAGGATGGCGCGTTCCTTCAGCGTTTCGGGCTGATATTCGGCGTATTCGCTGAACAGTTGACGCGGCGAGGCCAGTTCGGCGGCCAGCACCTTCAGTCGGCTTTCCTCGTCCAGGCCAATATAGTCGTCGCAGACGCCTGCAACCTTCAGCAGGTCGCCCACGACCCGTTCGTGAACGTCCGAGTTCTGGCGCAGGTCCAGGGTGGCCATGTGGAAGCCGAACACCTCGACCGCCGTGATCAGATCGGTCAGCCGGTCATCGGCGAAGACGCCGCCATGCTGGGCGATCAGGCTGTCATGCAGCACCTTCAGGTCCGCTTCAAAAGCGTCCGGCCCGGAATAGGCCTCGGCGGCGACCAGCGGGCGACGCGGCGGCGGCGATCCGCCCAGCTTTTCATAGGTGGCGGCCAGACGCGCATAGACGCCGGTCAAGGCGCGTCGATAGGGTTCATCAGCCCGGTGCGGCGACGGGTCATGGGCCGCGTCGGCCAGGGCCTGAAGCGTCGGCGAGACTTCGGCCAGTTCTGCGGCCAGGCTCAGCTCGGCGCCCAGGGCATGCACCTCGTCCAGATAGAAGTTCAACACCGCGCGCGACTGGGTGCGGAAGGCGTCGCCCTGAACCACCGCGTCCACATTGGGATTGCCGTCGCGATCGCCGCCGACCCAGCTGCCTACGCGCATGAAGGGCTTGAGGTCCGGCGCATCCAGCAGACGACGCCACGCCGACAACTGCTTGGGCGCGACATGCAGGAAGATGCGGTCCATAAAGGAGACGACCGTCTCGATCTCATCCTGCACAACCAGCCCTTGGGTCCGCACCAGACGGGTAGCCCACAGAATGACGATCTGGCGGCGCAGCGGCTCGGTGATCGAGCCGGGCGTGCAGGCCGCCCCCGCCTTGTCACAGGCGTCCAGCAGGTCGCTGATGGCGGCGATGCGGTCGATGACGCTCTTGCGGCGCACCTCGGACGGGTGGGCGGTCAGGACGGGCGAAACCAGCGCTTCACGCAGCAGATCGGTCACCGCCGCCTTGTCCACGCCCTGATCCGCCAGACGCTTCAGCGCACCTTCGGGCGTGTCGGCGCGGGCGCCCGCCTCGCTCTGGTCGCGCGCCCGCCTGCGGGTGGCGCGGTCTTCAGCGATGTTTGCCAGCAGGGAAAACAGAGCGAAACTGTGCGCCAGCCCCGCCGCCTGATCCACCGACATGGCCGTCAGCAGCTTCTCCAGCCGCTTGGCCGGGTGCGAAGCCGGGTCGCGGTGATAGGCGATGGAGGCCTGACGCACGGCCTCGACATGCTCATACAGGGCCTCGCCGCCCTCCTTGCGGATCACTTCGCCCAGAATGCCGCCCAACAGACGGACTTCGTCGCGCAGGGCGTCGTCGGCGGCGGGGCTCATCATTGCTTTAATCCAAGGCTTTAGCGGGGAGATGCGCATGTGAAGTATGCGAAACCGCCTCGTCAACGCACGATCCATGTCAGAGGCCAAAACTTCCGGTCATGGTGAATCACCCGTTAGGGTTTGTTAACTGCACAGAGGCGATCATGAGCCTGAAGGATTTCGTCTTCGGTTCCGGCCAGATTCAATGTTCGCCAAACGCCAGTCCGTTCTTGCAGCCGCCGCAGGCGCGCCCCCGCGCGCCAGGGCGAAGCTGAACCTGAAGCCTGTCGCCGCCGCGTTGAGGAAGCCGCCGGTGATCGCAGGTCTGGCGGGCGTCTTCCTGCTGTCGACCAGCGCCCTGTTCCTGACCGTGCTGGGCGACCCGCGCGCCGGAACCCCCTCGGCCCGCATCGCCCTGCAACGCGACGCCGCCCCCGAAACGCCCGCGCCCACGGGATTTGAAGCCTTTTCGATGGGCGCCATGGCCCTGTATCAAGACCTGGGCGACGCAGGCGATCCGTCAGGCGCGGCCGGCGGCGAGGCGGTCATCACCCTGCCCGACGGCGCCACCGTCGCGGGCGGCGCCAGCTATTCCGCCCCGGTCCATGCAGCCTCCCCGCTGATCAAGGCCCCCATCGCCGGACTGTCGCAACAGGGGCCGAACGGCGCCCTGCCCGTCATCGCCCCGGACGGCCGCGTGCCTGCCCAGGCCTATGCCCGTCCGTTCCGCCCCAACGGCAAGCCGCGCGTGGCCCTGATCGTCGGCGGTCTGGGCCTGAACGCCGTCACCACCCGCGCCGCCATCGAACGCCTGCCTGCTGAAGTGACGCTGAGCTTCGTGCCCTATGCCGAGAACCTGCAGTCGTGGATCGACCAGGCACGGGCGCAGGGTCATGAGGTGATGCTGGAAATGCCAATGGAGCCGAGCGGCTATCCCAACAATGACCCCGGTCCCTACACCCTGCTGGCCAACAGCACGCCCGACGATGTTCAAGCCAAGATGGACTGGCTGCTGGGCCGGGCCGTCGGCTATTTCGGCGTGACCAACTATCTGGGTGACCAGTTTGTGGCGTCCGACACGGCGACCGGCGCCTATCTGTCCTATCTGCGTCAGCGCGGCGTGGCCTTCGTCGACGACGGAAGCTTCCAGCGCCGCCCCGGCGCCTGGGCGCGCGCCAGCGCCGACCGCATCATCGACCAGACCCAGTCGCCCGCCGCCATCATCGCCGCCCTGAACAGTCTGGAAGCCCAGGCCAAGGTTCGGGGTTCGGCGCTGGGCACCGGCTTCTCCTATCCGGTGACGGTCGAGGCCGCCGCCCGCTGGGCTGCCGGGCTTGAGCAGCGCGGCCTGCAACTGGCCCCCGCCTCGGCCATGACGCTGCGTCCCGGCCGCTGAACCTGATGACCGATCTAAGCCTCTATCGCCCCAATGTCGGGGTCGTGCTGTTCAATCGCGACGGGCTGGTCTGGTACGGCCAGCGCCACGCCACGCCCGGCCCGCATAACCAGCAGTTCCCCCAAGGCGGCGTGGACGAAGGCGAGGACCTGCTGGCCGCAGCCTTACGCGAACTGCACGAGGAGACCGGCGTCACCTCGGTCGAGTTTCTGGCCCGCACCGACGACTGGGTGCTGTACGACTTCCCGCCCGAGGCCATGAACAACGCTAAGGCCTGGCGCGGTTTCAAGGGCCAGAAGCAACAATGGTTCGCCTTCCGCTTCACCGGCGACGACAGCGAGATCGACCTGACGCTGGACAAGGACATCGAGTTCGACGCCTGGCGCTGGGGCCGTCTGTCCGAGGCCTGCGACCTGATCGTGCCGTTTAAACGACCGGCCTATGAGCAGGTGGTCGCCGCCTTCAGCCGGTTCGCGGCATAGAAAAAGGGCGGCGCAAGCGCCGCCCTTTCATAGTCCTGGCCTGAAAGCTGCTTTAAGCGGCCTTGGCCTTCTTCTCGATCTTGCCTTCGATCACCGAAGAGCCTGCGCTGATCTCGACGCGGCGGGGCTTCAGCGCCTCAGGCAGTTCACGCTTCAGCGAGATGGACAGAAGACCGTTCACCAGATCCGCGTCCTGCACGATGACATAATCGGCCAGCTGGAACCGGCGCTCGAAATCACGCTCGGCCAGGCCGCGGTGCAGATAGGTCTTCTGGGGCGCAGCATCGTCGTTGGCGGTCTTGCGGCCGGTGACGGTCAGCAGGTTTTCCTTCACCTCGATATTCAGCTCGTCGGCGGCGAAGCCCGCGACGGCGATCTCGATGCGATAGGCGTTCTCGCCCGTGGTCTCGATATTATAGGGGGGATAGCCGCTGTCGGACTGAGAGGCGGCGTTCTTCAGCTGGTTGGCCAGACGGTCGAAACCGACGGCGGTGCGGTACAGCGGGGTGAAATCATAGGTACGCATCAGCATCCTCCTGAGGATCAGCAAGGTTGGTCCGCCCGGCGGTTTGGCCCGGACGGCAGGGGTTTCAGCTCAACGACCCGAAACCGGCGCCGTCAGTCTGGAGAGCCCGGGATCGGCGCTCTCAGGACTTCAGATGGGAAGGCGCGCCGGGGCGTCAAGGGTCCGCCGCAAACGGATGTCAGACTGCGGCAAAGCGCCCAGCGTCGCGGTATCGTCATTTGCGCAGACGCCAGGCCCGCCTAAGAAAGCCCACCGCCTTACGGAGACGTTGTTGATGCGCGCCGCCCTATCCCTGTCGATCCTGGCGCTGGCCCTGGCCGCTGCGCCCGCCCTGGCCCAGACGCCGACCCAGCAGACCGACGCCCCGTGGACGCCGCCGCGTTCGGCCCTGTCGTCGGCCATCCCGACCTTCGAGGAAGACACCGCCCTGCAGGCCGCCATCGCGTCGGACGCCCGCCCGCCCGCCGACCGCGCCCGCGACACCTACCGCCACCCGTATGAATCCCTGACCTTCTGGGGTCTGACGCCGCGCATGACGGTGGTGGAGATCGAGCCCGGCGGCGCCAGCTGGTGGCGGCATATTCTTGAGCCCTACGCCACAGCGACCGGCGGTCGTTATATCGGCGTGGACAAGCCGCTGGAGAGCATGGGCGTCGCCGATGGATCGGCGGATTTCATCCTGGTGGCCCGCGCCTTCCACAACTGGTCGCGCAGCGACCGGACCCAGCCCTATCTGCAAGCCTTCTTCAAGGCGTTGAAGCCGGGCGGCGTTCTGGCCATAGAACAGCACCGCAGCGCCGAGGGCCTGAACGTCGCCGACGTCGCCTCCACCGGCTATGTGCCCGAAAGCTATGTCATCCACGAGGCGCGCAACGCCGGGTTCGTGCTGGAGGCCCGCAGCGAGCTGAACGCCAACGCCAAGGATGACCACAACCATCCGTTCGGCGTCTGGACCCTGCCGCCCGTGCGCCAGTCCGCCGTCCGCAACGCCCCCAACGGCCGCACCCTGACGGCCGAGGAGCGCGCCGCCTATGACGCCATCGGCGAGAGCGACCGCATGACCCTGCGGTTCCGCAAACCGGAATGAACAGCGGCGCCCCCAAGCAGGTTTTGACGCTGGCGGCGAACGTGACTAAGCCGTTCCGACCGAAGTGTCTGTCGGGCCTGGGGGGCCGACGCTCTGCGCGGGTGTCTGATGCATGATTTTCCTGGGGCCGTCGCCGGTCCATCCCGCCGTTTTCTGCTGACCGGGGTCGCCGCCCTGGGTCTGGTCGGCGCATCGGGCTGCAATCGACGCAAGGAAGCCAAGACGGAGACGCCGAGCGCTCCGGCGGCGCCGTCCGGTCCGCCCGAAGGCTCGCTGGAGTGGGCCGTCGCCGGTCCCTGGCGTCAGGCGGCGGACAAGACGCGCGATCAGTACCGGCATCCGATGGAGACCCTGCGCTTCTTCGGCCTGCAGCCCCGCATGACGGTGGTGGAGTTCTGGCCCGGCAGCGGCTGGTACACCGACATCATCGCCCCCTATCTGGCCAAGGGCGGCGGAACCTATGTGGCGGCCCTGTTCCCCGAAGGCGCCACGGCTGATCCGGCCCAGACCACGCTGAACGCCGCCTTCCAGACCCGCTTCTCTGCGGACAAGAAGCTTTACGGCGAACCGCAGTTCACCACCTTCGGCGCCGCGTCCGGCCCGGTCGTTCCAGCGGGCACGGCGGACCTGTGCCTGTTCCTGCGCACCATCCACGGCTGGATGGCGGCTGGAGTGGCGGAAAAGGCCTTTTCGGACGCCTTCGCCGCGCTTCGTCCCGGCGGCGTTCTGGGCATAGAACAGCACCGTCTATCTCCCGAAGGCGATCAGGACCCCGTCGCGGCCAACGGCTATGTGCAGGAGGCCTTCGTGCGCCAACTGGCGGCCGAGGCCGGTTTCGTCTTCGTCGAAGGCTCTGAAATCAACGCCAATGAAACCGACACCAAGGACCATCCGTTTGGGGTCGACACCCTGCCGCCGACGCGCCTGACGGCGCCTCGGGGTCAACCCGCAAACCCCGAGTTCGACCGATCCAAGTTTGAGACGATCGGCGAAAGCGACCGCATGACATTGAAGTTCAGGAAGCCCGAGTGAACCGCGCCCAAGCCTTCGCCGCCAATGCGCCCCTGATGGGCGTGCCCGGCGCGTCCTCTCCGCCTGGCGGCAAGGGTGACTGGTTCCGCGGCGCGGGCGGGATGCGGCTGCGCGCCGCCCTCTGGACCCCCTCGCTGTCCAAGGGCGAACAGCCGCGCGGCACGGTCGTGCTCAGCCCCGGCCGCACCGAGCCGATCGAGAAATATTTCGAGATCATCGGCAATCTGCAGGCGCGCGGCTGGTGCGTCCTGACGCACGACTGGCGCGGCCAGGGTCTGTCGGCACGCCTGCTGCCCGACCGCCTGAAGGGCCACGCCCGCGCGGTCGAAGAGTTTCTGGACGACTACAACCGCCTGCTGAACGCCTTCGAGGACCAGTGCCCCAAGCCCTGGATCATGGTTGGCCATTCAATGGGCGCCTGCCTGAATCTGCTGACGCTGGAAAGCGGCGAGCAGCGGTTTGCGGGCGCGGTCCTGTCCAGCCCCATGCTGCGCATCAAGACCGGAAAACGCTCGATGTGGTCGGTGAAGCTGGCCGTGCGCTGGGCCATCCGCAACGGCAATGCAGGCGACTATCTGCTGGGCGACCCGGACGATCCGTTCGACCACACCTTCGCCGAGGACGCCCTGACCTCGGACGAGCGGCGCTATGAGATGTGGCGCCAGCAGCTTTACGCCTGCCCGCACCTGGGCATCGGCGGCCCGACCTATGGCTGGCTGGCCTTCGCCATCGACGCGGGCGAACGCGCGCTGAAGCCCAAGGCGCTGAAAGCGGTCAATATCCCCGTGGCTATCGTCCAGGCCGACGCCGACGACGTAGTCTGGAAACAGACCGCCCGCTGGGCCGCGCGCCGCCTGGGACGCGGCCGCTATGTCGAGGTCCACGGCGCCAAGCACGAGGTCATCATGGAGGCCGACGACATGCGCGGCGTCTTCCTGCGTGAGTTCGACGCCATGGCCGACATGGTCGCCCCGACGTCTGACCCGACCCTGACCGCCGACCCGTCCGCCCGCACCGAGGACGTGACGGAACTGACCGAGCCGGTCGCCTGATCTTCAGACCGCCCTGGCCACCAGATCGGCCAGGGTTCGCTGGCCCGCCGCCAGAATATCCTGACCATCCGGCACGGAGACGTCGGGCTGCATCAGCCAGCGCGGCTGGCGGTTCACGTCATAGACGGGCTCGGCTGAATACTGGCCCTGGATGCCCGTGCGGTCGAGCGTGATCGGAAAGACCGCCGCGCCCAGCCCCATCATCGGGGTTCCCACGACCGTCGCCCGCCCAATGCCGCGCATGCCCATGGGGAAGCCCTCGGCCATGCTGCCGCTCCAATGATCGGTCAGGACCACGACAGGCCGCGTATAGGTGAACGGCCCTTGGGGATCGACGGTCTCGGTCCAGAAGCCGCCCAGACCGGCGCCTTCGCGACGACGCATCAGGGCGTAGGGTTTCGTCTCGCTGATGAACCGGCCCATGATAGGGCGGGCCACCGCCGTGTCGCCGCCGCCATTGTTGCGGACATCCAGAATCAGACCCGGCGCATCCCGCATCTCGGCCAGCGCCTGATCGACGCTTTCTGCGACCGCATCATCGGCGAAACTGCGGATGACGATATAGCCCGCGCCATCGGCAAGTCGTCGCCATTCGACATTGGGTTTCGGCGTCGCCGGACGGATGGGAATGACAATCTCCCGCGCCGCCCCGCCGCCTCGTGCAATCAGATAGCGCCTGGGCTGCCCCCTCACGCCCGCGACCGAACGGCCCAAGGCGAAGGCCGTCGCCGCCGGATCAGGCGCGGTCAGGCATTTCGGCGTCCATGTCTGGATCAATTGCGCCAGCGGCTGGCCGTCAACGGCCAGGATCAGGTCGCCACGGCGCAGATCCGCTTCCGCCGCCGCCGTATCCTCAAGGATGGCCTTGACCCGCGCCCCGCTGCCGATCTGCTCCACGACTATGTCGGAGATCGCGCCGCGTTGCGCGCCGACCGGCGCATCGGCGAGCGATGTATGCGGATCATAAAGCTCCGCCATCACGCTTGCGATGACAGCCGCAAAAGCCTCTCGTGAGTCCGCCTCCACCGCCATTGGGCGATACAGGGTTCGCACACGATCCCAATCCGTACGTTTCTCGGCGAAGAAGCAGTAGCGATCGCGCAGCGTGGTCCAAAGCTCGTCGAAATCGCTGGCGAAGGTGACATCGTGATCCGGCTCACTGGCCCACGCCGCACCGCCCATGGCTGAGCCGACCGCCGCCGCCAGGCTCGTTCTCAACAACCAACGCCGGTTCATGCCCTGCTCCCATGCTCAAAGGCTTGCCTCAGCCTTGTGAACGCGCGGGCGTGACCTGGGCCAGTTAAACTCCTGTAAGATCGGTTTTTCGTGCGGCCAGATCCGCGACCGCCCGGCCGAAGCCGGCGCCGTTCGCCGGGTCGTAGTCCAGATAGAAGTCCGGTTCGATCAGTTCGGCCTCCATCAGCACCCAGCGGCCTGCATCATCGCGCGCCAGATCGATGCGGGCGTAAAGCAGCGGCTCGTCAATAGCGGCCAGAACCTGTTCGGCCAGGGCCATGGCCTCGGCGTCGGGCGTGACGGCGGTGTAGAGGCCGCCGAACTGCATCTGGATGCGGAAGTCGCCCGGCACGGGGCGTTTGTTCACCGCGTGGCTGAACCTGCCGCCGAAGAAAAGCAGCGAGGTCTCGCCCTCGGTCTCGATGGATTTCAGATAGGGCTGGATCATCGCCGAGCCTTCCGGCGCGTCGATCAGAGGCTCGCCGGGCGACAGGCGCAGGGTGCGAAAGGCGCCTGCGGACACGGTCGGCTTGACGATCAGAACCGGGGCCCCGGTTTCTGCAAAGGCGGCGTCCACCTGGGCCTGGGTCACCGCGTCAGTCCAGCGCGTCGGCGGGATCGGCACGCCCTTGTCCGCCAGCCGCCCCAGATAGGACTTGTCCGAGTTCCAGCGCAGCACCTCAGCCGGATTGGCGACCGGCAGC
>RCMZ01000724.1_pt1 | contig 17012 bp, 14 predicted proteins | sample 2041141 | NCBI WGS metagenome assembly RCMZ01 (sample SAMN09708263, study PRJNA481090) | Wastewater metagenome, whole genome shotgun sequencing project. | biome: sewage; isolation source: Davis station wastewater (DW) | place: Antarctica: Davis Station | collected 2010-03-01
TGGTTGGAGCCCGCCGAAGCCCGGCAACTGTCGGCAGAACAACGCGAGCATGCCGGCCAAGAAGTGGCGGACATTCTCATGTACCTGACGCTGTTGTGCAGTGAGCTGGGCATCGACATGGAGCAAGCGCTGCAAGCCAAGCTGGCCGACAACGAACGCAGGTTCGCGGTATGAGTGCGCCAGACGATCGGCACTTCGACCAACTTGCCACCCGCTTTGCCGAAAAAATCTACGGCGGCGCCAAGGGCGCAATCCGTCTCGCCGTGCTGCAAGCCGACTTGCGTGAAGCCCTGCCGCAGCGGCCGTTACGGGTACTGGATATCGGCGGCGGCCTCGGCCATATGTCGCTGTGGCTGGCTGAGCTTGGCCATCAGGTGACCTTTACTGAACCCGCCGCACCGATGCTCGATGGCGCCCGCGAGCGCTTTGCCGCGGCAAGCCAAACAGCGACGTTTATTCAGGCGCCGTGGCAAGAGCTGCCGACGCAATTGCATGAACCATTCGATTTGGTGCTCTGCCACGCGGTGCTGGAATGGTTAGCCGAGCCTTACCGTATTTTCCCCGTGCTGCATCAGCTCACCGCTGCCGATGGCTGGCTGTCGCTGGCCTTTTACAACAAGGACGCGCTGATTTACCGCAACCTGCTCAAAGGGCATTTTCGCAAATTGCGCGAGCAGAGCTTTGCCGGGGAGAAACAAAGCCTGACGCCGCAGCAACCGCTCGACCCGCGCGAATTAGCCACGCAACTTGCGCAGCTGTGGACGGTCGAAAGCCAGAGCGGCGTCCGGGTGTTTCACGACTACATGCCGCGTGAGTTCCAAGAAAAAACCGCCAGTCAGAATTTGGCCGAGCTGCTCGAAATGGAACTGGCCTACCGCCGCCACCCGAGCTTTGCCGGGCTGGGGCGTTATCTACACTGGATCTGCCGACCGCAGCTAACGGAGCAAGCATGAGCCTGCGCATACTGTTAATCAGCACCAGCCTGATGCTGGCCGCCTGCTCCAGCCCCAATCCTTACACCGAGCAGTCGCTGCCGCTACCGCCCGCGCCCGCTGGCGCCGCGCAAACCTTCGACCGCAGCGCTTACCCGGCTGCACCTCGCGACTACGCTCGGTATCACAGCTGGGCGTGGCAGGCCGGGCAATTGCCCGCCGGCAGCGGCTGGGCCGACCCGGCGCAAATGGCGGAGATTCTTGCCAGCAGCCTCGACCAACACGGTTTGCGCCCAGCGCAAAATAACGTCCAGGCTGATTTGTTGGTCAGCAGTCAGGTGCGCATGGAGCGCCGCCAAGTACAGACCTACAACGACCGCGGTGCCTATTACGGCAACGGTCCCTATGGCGATGCTTACGGCGTGTACGGCTCAGTACCGCTGCGGCGCAGCTATGAGGAGCAATACCTGATCGTGCAGGTGCGCTTAGTGGAGGCCGCCAGTGGCGTCGAAGTGTGGAGCGGCAGCGCCGAAAACCGCAGCAGCGACGATCCAGCCGAGCGCCGCAAGGTGCTGCGCCAGACCATTCAAGACGCGCTCAGCAACTACCCGCCAGCACCCTGATTGCCCGAGCAGCTGATGGGTTACGCCGCTGCGCGACTAACCCATCCTACGCGGCGTGCAATCGTAGGATGGGTTGAGCACCACGATACCCATTAATAGACCGCCCAACCGATCAACGAAACGGCGGCTCATCGAAGCTGCGCAGCTTGCGTGAGTGCAGGGTATTGAGTTGGCTGCGCAGTAAATCCAGCGCGACCAAGCCGATGGTCAAGTGCTGGCTGACCGCACGCTCGTAGAACGCGCCGGCCGAACCCGGCAGCTTCATCTCGCTGTGCAGTGGCTTGTCGGACACGCACAGCAGCGTGCCGTAAGGCACACGCAGACGATAGCCTTGGGCCGCAACGGTGCCGCTTTCCATGTCCACCGCGATCGCGCGGGCGAGGTTGATCAGCGGCCGTTCGTGGGCCCAGTGCAGCTCCCAGTTGCGGTCGTCATAGGTCAGCACCGTACCGGTGCGCAGGCGTTTTTTCAGGGTCTCGCCGCGCTCACCGGTAACCGTGGCCGCCGCTTCCTGCAGTGCTTGCTGCACTTCGGCCAGCGCCGGAATGGGAATATGCGGTGGCAGTACGCGGTCGAGGATGCCGTCGCGGCGCATGTAGGCGTGGGCCAGCACATAATCGCCAATGGTCTGCGATTGGCGCAGGCCGCCGCAGTGACCAATCATCAGCCAGCAGTGCGGGCGCAGCACGGCTAAGTGGTCGGTGATGTTTTTGGCGTTAGATGGGCCAACACCAATGTTCACCAAGGTCACGCCATGGCCATCGCTGGCGATCAGGTGATACGCCGGCATCTGATAACGGTGCCACACCACGGCATCAATGATCGCCTGCATCTCGGCCTCGTCCATGTCGCGCTCGACCATCACGTTGCCGGGCAAGACCAGGCGCACATAACGCGGGTCGCTACGCAGCTGCTCGACGCCCTGACGGATGAACTGATCGACATAGCGGTGGTAGTTGGTCAGCAGTATCCACGGCTGTACATGGCGCCAGTCGCTACCGGTGTAGTGCTGGATGCGTTTGAGGGAAAAATCCGTCCGCGCGGCATCGAACAAGGCCAGCGGCAAGTCACTGCTATCACTCCATCCGTACAAGCCGTCGGCCACCGAATCAGTCGCAGCAGACAGGTCAGTGCTGGGGAACACCCGCGCCAGTTCAGCGGCGGTAACCCCAGAGCCGGCCAGCTCATCACCCTGCTCGACCACATACGGATAGGGAATATTTTGCTGGCTGAAGCCGACTTCCACGGTAACCGTGAAGTCTTCCATCAGCGGGCGCAGTTGATCGAGCCGCGAAATGCATCCGGGTGGGTCACGGTGACCCGGTAAATACCCGGCACCTGGACTTTGGCATAAGCGCGCGCGGTGCTGGGCACCTCGCCTTGGCACTGGTAGGTCAGGCGTAACTCGGGATAGTGAAACAGCGCACGCTGAGCCTCGCTGGGCTGGGTGCGATCTTTGAGGTAATGCTTGAGCGCTTGACTCAAGGCATCAACCGCTTGGCGGTGCAGCTCAGTAAGACACTCGACCGCCTGCTCGGCAGTGGCGGCAACAACGAATTCGTGGGGAGCAATGGCAGACACGGACAACATCCTGACTGGGAATATTGCCCTATCTTGCACTCTCGCCACCCTCGTCTGCCAGTCAACCCTAGACGTTAGCTAAGGTCGGCAGGTGTCTGCTGCGCAGACAACCTTATGCGCAGGAAAAACCAATGAGAGTCGTGGAGCGTGAAAACGCCAGACCGAGGCCTCGGTCTGGCGTGAGCCGTTTACGCGGCCTGATGCAACCGGACATTGAACAGCGGACCACGGCTGTACTGCGCAAGCGCCTTAGCCGCCGCCAACACACCGATGTCGATCAGTGGCTCAAGCAACACCACACTCATGTAAGCCAGGCCGAAACTGCCGACCGAGGCCAGGTTCTCGCTGGAGAAGCCATGCCCGTAAACAGCCCAGAAAGCCACCCACGCCACAATGCCGCCCTGATACGCGGTAGACAGCGCCAAGGCCTGCTTGTAGCTGGTATCCACATAGGCCGTGCGGGCCGGAATGATGCGCTTGGCCAGTACATGGATCGCCCACAAGGGCACCAGCAAGGTCGTCACGTTCATGCCGTACTGCGGCAGGTCAAACTGGGCAAAGAGCACCCCTTGAATCAGCAGCCCGGCCGCCAAACCAATGGCTGCCGCACCTGCGCCGAATAACAGCAGCAAGGTCGAGCCGAGGATCAAGTGGACTTCTGACACGCCGACCGGATGGTGCGGTAGTACTTCGAAGAAGAAGAACACCAAGGCGGTGGTCAACAGGCTGCGCAGCGCCAGGGCAGCGGCGCCGCCATTGTCGCGCACGCTGTCGCGAGCGAGTTTAACCGTGAGCCCTAAGGCGCCAGCGGCGGTTGCATAACTGAGGAAAATTTTGGCGCCAGTGACGACGTCAGGTTCGATGTGCATGAGGGTTCCTTTGTCGCGCCCACCGCGCAACTATCCGGATTGAGGGAAACGGGCATAAGTGCCCAGCTGCGATGGCAGGTCTCCTGGCTCACGATTGATTCCTTCGTCCGCCTTCCCAGCCGAGAGGCCAGTGGCATGTGGACGTTGGTAACCGCTTACAGTTGCGGGGGCAGCCAGGGCATTGGCGACAAGCGCCGCACCCTGTTCCCTTTTCATCCGGCCGCGCGTAACGCACCGGAACCATCGACGCGCACCTTACCTGCCTGGCTGGATAAAAGACAGTTTGCAGCGTCGATCAGCGGACCCGATGGGGTCGTCCAAAGGTCTCTCAAGACTGCTAGCCAAAGCCAGCGGCACCCATCAGGCCGCTGCTGGAAGCTGGCGCGAAGGACCACTCAGCTCTGCTGCGGCGTACTGCGCGCCAGCAGTGCCGCCGCATCAATACCACGCGGCAGAGTGCCGTAAACGCGCCCACCCTGACCCAGACGACTGGCGATAAAGGCATCGCTGACCGTGGCATTACCGGCCTCCAGTAACAGCTTGGCCTGCAGGGCGATGGCCACGTCCTCCGTCAGCTGGCGGGCGCGGTATTGGATGTCGTCTTTATCGGCGAAGGCGTGTTTAAGCTGACCGATATGCGCTTGCAGGCGCGTATCGCCATGACCGTCGCCGAGTTCGGTGAATAACGCATCGAGCACGCCCGGTTCCTTGGACAACGCCCGCAGCACGTCCAAGCATTGCACGTTGCCGGAACCTTCCCAGGTGGAGTTCACCGGCGCCTCGCGGTACAGCCGCGGCAGGATGGTGTCTTCGACATAACCGGCGCCGCCCATGCACTCGGCGGCTTCGTTGATCATGGCTGGCGCGCGCTTGCAGATCCAATACTTGCCAACTGCCGTGACCAAGCGGGCGAATTTTTGTTCCTGCTCGTCATCCGCACGGTCTAGGGCTTGGCCCATGCGCAGGGTCAGGGCCAAAGCGGCCTCGCTTTCCAGCGCTAGATCGGCCAGCACGTTTTGCATCAAGGGTTGTTCGGCCAGCACTCGGCCGCTGACCTGCCGGTGCGCACAGTGATGAGTCGCTTGCGTCAGGGCCTGACGCATCAGGCTGCTGGAGCCAACCATGCAGTCAAAACGAGTCAGCGCCACCATCTCGATAATGGTCGGTACGCCACGGCCTTCTTCGCCAACCATCCAGGCCAGCGCGCCACGGAACTCCACTTCGCTGGAGGCGTTGGCCCAATTGCCCAGCTTGTTCTTCAACCGCTGCACATAGAACTGGTTGCGCGAGCCGTCTGGGCGATGACGCGGCAGCAAGAAGCAGGTCAGCCCCTTGTCGGTGTAAGCCAGAGTCAGAAAGGCATCACACATCGGCGCCGAGCAGAACCACTTATGCCCCACCAGCTCGTAGGCCTGACCAGGGCCGCCGGCACTCACGGCATACGCCCGCGTGGTGTTGGCGCGCACATCGGTGCCGCCCTGCTTCTCGGTCATGGCCATGCCGATGGTGACGCCAGCCTTTTGCTCCATCGGCACGTTACGCGGGTCGTACTCAGTGGCAAGAATCTTCGGCAGCCAGATCGCCGCGATATCCGCTTGCAACTGCAGCGCCGGCACCGCAGCAAAGGTCATGGTCAGCGGACAGCCACTGGCGGCCTCGGCTTGGCTGTGCAAGTACGTCAGCCCGGCGCGCACCACATGGGCACCGGCACGCGGGTCAGTCCAGGGCAGTGAGGGCAAGCCATGCTCGACGGCTGCGGCCATCAGCTGGTGATAGGCCGGGTGATACTCGATCAAATCAGCCCGGTGGCCGTAACGGTCGTGGCTTTTGAACACCGGCTTGTTTTCATTGGCGAGAAAGCCCGCAGCCATCAGCGGCCCGCCGCTCAGGGCGCCATAGGCATCCAGTTTAGCCTCGCCCCAGCCGCCGCCAAAACGATGCACCCACTCCTGCAATGGCCGGTCGAGGCGATACAAGTTGGCGCCGTCCAAGGAGGGCACCTGATTGAACACGTCGTGGGTTTCGGCGTACTGATGCAGGCTCATGGGGCACTCTCCAGGCGGGGTTCAAGATCAAGGGACGACAGGTCGGCGCCAACGGCGCGCAGGCAAAAATCACTCAGGGTTAGGCTGACGGCGGCGAGCTGCTGCGGGTCTGGTTGCGGGCTTTGTCCGGCGGGGGCCAACGGCCCGACCAGCGCTTCGGCAATCGCGCCCACTAGGCACGCAGCGATCAGGGCTGTCGGTTGCTGGACGAACAGGCCGGCCGTCATGCCCTCTTGCAATAAATCGCCAAACAGCTCGGCGTAGGCTTGTCGATACAGCAGGCGCTGCTCGTCGACTTGCGGCTCTACCGGCTCGGCGATCAGCGCATAAGCCAGCCGGCGGCTATACCACGCCCGTGCAGCAAACTGCTGGATACCGGCGGCCAAACGTTGCGGCGCAGTACCGGGAGCGCGCAGCGTAGCGGCTAGAGCGTCAACTTCGCGCTGGCTGGCGCGGGCAAACACCTCGGCAGCCAACTCACCTTTATTGCTGAAGTGGCGATACAGGCTACCGGTGGCAATGCCAACATCGTCCGCTAGGGCTTGCATGGTCAGCGCGGCGAAACCGCCGGCAACCACCCGCACCAGCGCCTGCGCAAGAATGCGCTCGCGTAAGGCTTGATCACGGTCGATACGGGTAGCGGTGGCGCGGTAAGCCATGGTCTGAATCCCAATTCACAATAGCTGCAGTGAATCAGGATTCAGGTTTTGCTTAAAGTGTCATTCCAGCCAATAACACCGCTGAAATGCCACCCACCTAAGAGACGATAACGCCCGCACTCGCCGGCAGGCCGAGGCTCACATCCAACTGAAACTCGCTACCCTGCCCCAGCACCGAGGTGTGAGTGAGGCTGCCGTCAAGCAAGACCAGCAACTTGCGACAGATCGCCAGACCAATGCCCAGACCGCCGTACTCGCGGGTCAGGGAGCCGTCCAACTGCCAAAAGTGCTGATACAGCTGGTCAGTGCCAACCGCGTGGTAGCCAATGCCGCTATCGCTCACGCGGGCCCGCACCTGCACGCGCTGCTCACTGCTGGCGGCGCAATCGAGCTGCAGGCTAACGTGGCCGGTGGCGGTGAACTTGATGGCGTTATCCAGCAGGTAACTCAGGCAGCGCAACAACTTGTCGGCATCGCCCTGCAGGGTATCCGGCACATTCGGCTCCACCGTCAGCACAAAACCCAAGCCTTTAGCCGCAGCACGGGCGGCGAAGCGCTGGTGCAGGTCAGCCAGCAAAGCGTGCAGGCTGAATGGCGCGCACTCAGCGTGCAGCTTGCCGGCCTGCAGTTCGGTGAGCATAAGGATGTCATTGACCATCTGCAGCATGTGCCGCGCTGAGCTGGCGGCCATGCTCTGGTAATGGGCCTGCTCAGGCTCCAGCGCTAGCGTGCTCATCTGCTGCAAGGCACCGATGACTCCATTCATCGGCGTGCGCAGCTCATGGCTGATGGTGGCTAGAAATTGATCCTTGAGCCGATTGCTGATGGCCAGCTGATTGTTCAGTACGCACAGCTTGGCGCTGGCATCTTGCAGAATCTGCTCGCGCTCCTCTTTCATCATATTGATGCGATCAGCCAAGGCCAGTGACAGCAGCGCCACTTCCATGGCCGCACCGATTTGACCGGCATACCGGGTGATAAACATGCTCGGCAAAATGCCCATGGACATCAGCGAGTACACCAGCGCACCGAGCAACAAGGCGCTCCAAGCCAAAAGGAAGTAGCGCGCCTGACGCAGCCCGCGCCAGCAGGCCAAGACCCCGGCAGAAAAGCACACCAAGGTGAACAGGATTCCCACGTAGGGCGCCAAGTGCAGTGGCAAGGCGTAGCCGACCGTCAAGGTCAGAGCGATCATGCCCAGTCCGCACATCATCACCAGCTGCAACGCACGGTCCATCCCGCGGCTGAACGTCGCGGTGTGCAAAAAGGCACGCACAAACTGCGCGCCAAAAAAGGCCGTGGCACCGATTAGAAAGGGCGGCGCGGCATTGCCAACAACCGGACTGTCAGGCCACAAAAACTGGGTGCCAACGCCATTAGCGGAAGCCTGATACAGGCCAATCGAGGCGATGTAAAAGATGTAATAGAAGTAACTGGCGTCGCGCACGCTGAGGTAGATAAACAGGTTGTACAGCAGCATCACCAGCATCACGCCATAGAGGATGCCCAGCAGATAGGTGTGGCGCGGCATCTCTTCCAAGTAAGCGGTGGGCGACCACAACGTCAGCGGCGCCTGCAGCGAGCCTTCGGTCTGCACGCGCAGATACAGGCGCTGAGGCTGAGCGGGCGGCAACGTTAATTCAAACAGGTAATTGCTCTGCTTGATCTGCCGCTGACTGAACGGCCAAGCGTCGCCGTTGCGGCTGACCAAGGTATAGCTGCTGCCCTCCTGCACATAGAGGTCGACATGATCCAGCGGCGGATAAGCCAACTCCAACAACCAGGTCCGTTGCACATTGGCGTTATGCGGGTGGTAATCGAGATCCAGACGCAGCCAAAAGGCTGATGAGCTGTACCCAATGTTGAGCACCGGGTGCTTATTGGGGCGAAAGCTGGCGGCCATGGCCGAGGAACTAACATCGGTGATCGTCGCGGTGCCACGCACGTCTTCGAACACCGCCAACGATGAGCCCAAGGGCAGCTGACGCATGTCCTCGTCAAAGCTCAAGGCCAGCGCACTGAGCGGCAAGCAGGCCAACAACCAGAGCAGCAGGCAATTGCAGAGTCTCACCGGCCGACGCGAACCGCTCGTCAACCGACTCATGACTGCGGACGACACAATAGCCAGTCGTGCAACAGCACCTGCAGGGCCTCGAACTTTACCGGCTTAGCCAGATAGTCATTCATACCCGCCGCCAAGCAACGTTCGCGATCACCGCTTTGGCTGTGGCCGGTAATGGCCAGCACAGGCAACTCACGGCAGCCGGGCAACTGGCGCAACGCTCGGCAAGTGGCAAAACCATCCATCACCGGCATCTGGCAATCCAACAGCAAGCCATCGACTTTTTCCGTGCGCAACAGCTCAAGGGCTTGAGCACCATTGTCGGCGGTGCGCACGTGGTAACCGAGTTTGAGCAGCATGCCGCGCAGCACCAACTGGTTGATGGCGTTGTCCTCCACCACCAGTACCGTGCACTGCTGAGGTTGCCGCTGCAGTGGACCGCTGGGACGCGACAATGCGTGGGCCTGATTGGCGTTTTGTTGCGGCAAGCCGAGCTCCACGGCTAACTGAAAACAGCTGCCCTGCCCAGGTTGTGACTGCTGGCTAAGTTGCCCGTTGAGCAAGCTGGCCAACTGACGGCAGATCGCCAGACCTACGCCCAGCCCGCCATGTTCGCGGGTTAGCGAGCCATCCAACTGCTGGAAACTCTGCAGCATCGGCTGCACAGCATCGGCACTAAAGCCGATACCACTGTCGAGCACGGCAAAATACAGCGGCACTCCGTGGGCCTGCACGCCACTGCGCGACACGCGCAACGTCACGCTGCCCTGCTGGGTAAACTTGATCGCGTTATCGAGTAAATAGCCGAGGCACTGGCTCAGTTTGCTGGCATCGCCTTCAAGCGTATCGGGCAGGCTTTCATCCAGCTGCACGCTGAAGTGCAGGCCTTTTTCCGCCGCGCGCGCCCCAAATTGCACACGCAGGCTGTCGAGCAAACCGCGCAAACTGAACGCGGCATAGCAAGGATAGAGCTTGCCGGCCTGTAACTCGGTGAGCGCAAGAATGTCATTAACCATGCGCATCATGTCGCGGGCGGAGCCGTTAGCCGTTTTCTGGTACTGGCTCAGTTCGGCAGCCATCGGCAAGGTCTGCATCAACTCCAGCGAGCCGATCACACCATTCATGGGCGTGCGCAATTCATGGGTCACGGTGGCGAGGAATTCGTCTTTCAGGCGATTACTATTTGCCAGCTCGCGGTTCAAGGCTTCTAAATCCTGCCCGGTGCTCTCAAGAATGCGCTCACGCTCGGCCTTCATGGCATTAATCCGGTCCGCCAGCGCTAGCGACAGCAGCGCAACCTCAAGCGCTGAACCGATCTGACTGGCATACATGGTGAGAAATAGGTTGGGCAAATAACCCAGCACCATCAAGGTATTGATCGCCCCGCCGAGTAAAAACGCACTCCACGCAAAAATAAAATACCGCGCCACCCGCAAGCCGCGCCACCAAGCCAGAATTCCCGCGCTGAAAATCAGCACGGTGAACAACAGCGCCAGCACGGTGGCCAGACGCAAGGCCAAGCCATAGCTGGCCACCAGCGCCAACACCATCACCAGTAAACCGCTGCCTATCAGCAGCAGTAACAGCCGATCAATCCACGGACTGTGCTCACGGGTTTGTAGAAAGCTGCGGGCGAACTGGCAACCAAACACGCCCGAGGCGCCAATCAGAAACGGCGTTGCCGCATTGGCCCACCATGGACTGGCAGGCCAGAAATACTCGACACCAGCGCCGTTGACCGACACCTGATAGAGGCCGAACGAGGCGATATAGAGGATGTAATACAGGTAGCTGATGTCGCGCACACTGAGATAGATAAACAGGTTGTACACCAGCATCACCAGCAGCACGCCGTAGATGATGCCCAGCACATACAGGCGTGCTGGCTGCTCTTCCAAATAAGCCACCGCCGACCACAGTGACAACGGCACCTGCACCGACCCCTGACTTTGCACTCGCAGGTACAGACGCTGAGGCACCTTGGGTGGCAAATTCAGTTCAAACAGGTAATTGTTTTGCGCCACCTGCCGGCTAGCGAATGGCAAGGCGTCACCCGTGCTCTGTGCGAGCTGGAAGCGCCCCTGGCTATCGGCCAGGTACAAATCGAGATGATCCAGCGGCGGATAAGCGACTTCTAGCAGCCAGCGTTGCTGACCCTGCAAGGCCTTGGGTTGATAATTCAGATCCAGGCGCAGCCAATACACCGAGCGTGAGTAGCCCGCATTGAGTACCGCTTTGTCATGCCGACGAAAACTGTTCGCCAGCGCCGGCGAGGTGACCTGCTCAATCGTGCTGTCGCCGCGCATGTCTTCGAACACATCAATTGCCTGACCGAGTGGCAGCTGACGGGTGAACTCATCAAAATCAACTGCGCCGGCCAACAACGGCAGCAGACTTAGCAACAACAACAAACAACGACGCATGACGCCCACTCCGACTGATCGCTAGTCATTCACCAGCACTGACGCAAGGTGAGCAGTTAACGCAAAGATTCCAGCAAAAACCTCGACGCAAAGCCCGCCACCACCCGCGAGTCGGCCGCGAGGGCAACTAATCCAAGCGTTAAATATACCATTGCGCGTGGTCAGATTCAGGCCAACAACGCTCGCAAACACACGCACACAGTGATCGCATCACGGCCTATAATTGGCCACGACAACAACAACTCCCCGCCAAAAAAACCTGAAAAACCGCTTACATTTGTAGGCGTTCGATGCATTTCGATTTTTTTGACCGAAAGTGCAGCTGAAAGAACCGTACCGAAAGTGCTTAGACATTCTCCGGCGTAGACATCCCGGAGCACTTTGTTAAGCGCTCATCACCGTTAACCAATGGACCACATTTTGACCAAGCCAAATCGTGTTATCGGGTGCCTGAGCACCTGCGCTGCCATCACTTTTGCCAGCAGCCAAGCATTGGCCGGCGGCTTTGCCCTTAACGAACAAAGCGCCAGCGCCATGGGCACCGCCTTTGCTGGCCGTTCCTCCAGCGCCCTAGACGCCTCCACCGTATTCGGCAACCCGGCGGGCATGAGCTATCTGGATGAACAAGTTTCTGGCGGTATGGCCCTGATCAAGGCCAACAGCGATATCAGCCATGCCTCATCGAACTTCACCGGCAGCAACCAAGGCGACATGGTGCCGTTAGCGGCTATTCCGTTTGGCTACTACGTCAAACCACTGGATGAGAACTGGCACTTTGGCCTCGGCGTCTACGCACCTTTTGGCCTGGCTACCGAATATGAAAACAACTATCAGGGCCGTGGCTTCGCCGACAAGACCGACCTCAGCGTGGTGTCGATCCAGCCGACCCTAAGCTACAAACTCAACGAGCAATGGTCGTTCGGCGCCGGCATCACCGCCAACCATGCTGAAGGCACGCTCTCCAGCGCCGTTAATCCGAAGCCTGGGTTTTTTCCAGACGGCGAGTTCAAGGTCAGCGGCGACGACTGGGGCTACGGCTACAACCTCGGCATCATGCTGCAAGCCACGGCCAACACCCGCGTAGGCATCGCTTACCGCTCCAAGGTTGATTACCGCCTGGAAGGCGACGCCGAAAACAGCAAAATCGCCAACGGATTAATCCCGGCGGGCAAATACGATGGATCACTCGACCTGACTACGCCTGAGACCTTTGAACTCTCGGTAACCCAGCAATTCGACTCACAATGGACCGGCTATGCGGGCTACACGTGGACGCGCTGGAGTCGCTTCCAAGAGGTGGTGATTAAGTCGCCGAGCAATGCCTCGAAGGGGTTGAGGGAAATCACCGAGGAGCAAAACTGGCACGACACCCGCAGCTTCGCCACCGGCCTGTCCTACCAGCTCAATCCGCAATGGGTGCTGCGCAGCGGCATAGCTTTCGATCCAACGCCAACCAATAACACCGACCGCTCACCACGCATCCCGAGTGGCGACCGCTATGTGTTTGCCCTCGGTGCCGGCTACAGCCCAACCACCAACCTGACCCTCGACGTAGCCTACGTGTACCTGCAAGAAGAACAGGTTAGCGTCGACAATACAGACCATTACGGTAACCACTACCAAGCCGACTTTAATAACTCCGCGCACTCGATCTCAGGTCAAGCCACCTGGCACTTCTAAGCTAGGCAACGCAGCTATTTAGGGTCGAGCCCGCCGCTCGACTCTAAATAGGCGCGTAAGGCGCTAAGTGATAAGCTCGCGCACCATGAATATCTATACTTCCCGCCCCGTTGTTCTCTGCCTCTCGGGTCACGACCCAAGCGGCGGTGCCGGCCTGCAGGCCGATATCGAAGCTTTGCAAGCGCAAGGCTGCCATGCCGCTCCAACCGTGACGGCGCTCACCGTGCAAGACACCGCCAACGTGCTCGGCTTTCGTGTGCTCGACCGTGAGTGGGTGCTGGCACAAGCGCACGCAGTGATCGCAGACATGCCGATTGCCGCCATCAAACTGGGCATGCTCGGTTCGGTGGAGATGGTTAATACGGTGATCGAAATCATCCAATCACTGCCCTGCGTTCCTGTGGTCTGCGACCCAGTGTTGCGCGCGGGTGGCGGTGGCGCGCTGGGCCAAGACGACGTTGGCTACGCCCTGCGCGAACGCCTACTGCCACTGGCAACTATTGTCACCCCAAACTTACCGGAAGCACGGCTGCTAGCCGATCTGCCTGAAGGCAGTGCCGACGAATGCGCCGCCGTTTTGCTGCCCTATTGCCGGAACCTACTGATTACCGGTGGTCATGGTGACGAAAGCCTCATACACAACCGTCTATATAGCCGTAACGCCGACACCCAGACATCCACCTGCGTACGCTTGCCGGGCAGCTATCACGGCTCTGGCTGCACGCTGGCCAGCGCTTTAGCGGGCCGCCTCGCCCAAGGCGAAGCTCTGCACAGCGCCGTACAAACGGCACTGGATTACACCTGGCGCACGCTGCGCGACGCTGAGCAACTGGGCCACGGCCAGTACATACCGCGCCGCCTGCCGTTGGATCTGGCTTAACTGACACACAACAACCGAACCGGTAGCGATGAACAACCTGCGCGGCCTCTATGCCATCACCGACAGCCAGCTATTGGCTGACGGCAAATTGCTGCCTTACGTCGAGGCGGCCTTACAAGGTGGCGCGCGCTGGCTGCAATACCGCGACAAGTCGAGCGATCCGGCGCGCCGCCTGTATGAAGCCCAAGCCCTACAAGAGCTGTGCGAGCGCTACGGGGCCGGGCTGATTATTAATGACGACTGCGCGCTGGCCGCACGCCTCGGTGTCGGCCTGCACCTCGGCCAAGGTGACGGCTCACTGCCCGCCGCTCGCGCAGTGCTCGGCCCGCAGGCCATCATCGGCGCCACCTGCCACGCCAGCCTTGAGCTGGCCGCACAGGCCGCCAACGACGGCGCCAGCTACTTGGCGTTCGGGCGTTTCTTCAATTCACAGACCAAACCCGGCGCACCGGCAGCGGATATTGCACTACTGGATAACGCCCGCCGCCGCTTCGCCCTACCGCTGACCGCGATTGGCGGCTTGACCCTCGATAACACAACGCCGCTGATCACCCATGGCGCCAGCATGATCGCCGTGATCCACGCCCTGTTTGCCGCTGAAAGCGCCGCCGCCGTGCAAGCACGCGCCCGCGCGTTCAGCGATTTATTCAATTCTAATTAGCCCCGCCCACCTCAAGAGGCCCGCACATGACTCACTCCGCACCCCGCTCCAGCAGCCTGTTTGCCAACGCCCAGCAACACATCCCCGGTGGCGTTAACTCGCCGGTGCGCGCATTCAAGAGCGTTGGCGGCACACCACTGTTTATCAAGAGCGCCGAAGGTGCCTACATCGTCGACGAAGACAACAAGCGCTATGTCGATTACGTCGGCTCTTGGGGCCCGATGATCCTCGGCCACAGTCACCCTGAAGTGCTCGACGCGGTGCGCAACCAGTTGCAATACGGCTTGTCCTTCGGCGCGCCAACTGCCATGGAAGTGGAGATGGCCGACCTGGTTTGCCGCCTTGTACCGTCCATGGACATGGTGCGCATGGTCAGCTCTGGCACAGAAGCGACTATGAGCGCCATCCGCTTGGCCCGCGGTTACACAGGCCGCGACAACATTGTTAAGTTCGAAGGCTGCTACCACGGGCATTCCGACAGCTTATTAGTTAAAGCCGGCTCCGGCCTGCTGACCCAGGGCGTACCAAGTTCGGCCGGCGTTCCAGCAGACTTCGCCAAGCACACCCTGACCAGCGCCTTCAACGACCTCGGCGCGCTCACCACACTGCTCGCCGACGTTGGCCAGACCGTAGCGTGCATCATTGTCGAGCCCGTGGCCGGCAACATGAACTGCGTACCTCCGGCACCGGGCTTTCTCGAAGGCCTGCGCGCACTCTGCGACCAGCACGGCATCGTGTTGATTTTTGATGAAGTGATGACCGGCTTTCGCGTCGCCCTTGGCGGCGCCCAAGCGCATTACGGCGTAACGCCGGACCTGTCGACCTTCGGCAAAATCATCGGCGGCGGCATGCCCGTGGGCTGCTTTGGTGGCAAGCGCGAAATCATGCAACAGATCGCCCCGCTCGGCCCGGTCTACCAAGCCGGCACCCTGTCGGGCAACCCGCTGGCCATGGCCGCCGGCCTGACCACCCTAAAGCTGATCAGCCGCCCGGGCTTCCACGCCGAACTCAGCGATTACACCCGCCGCTTGTTGCAAGGCCTGCAAGAACGCGCCGATGCCGCTGGCATTGCCTTCGTCACCACCCAAGCTGGCGGCATGTTTGGCCTGTACTTCAGCACTGCCGATAACATCGTCACCTTCGACGACGTTATGACCAGCGACGCAAACCGCTTCAAGCGCTTCTTCCATCTGATGCTGGATGCGGGCGTGTACCTAGCGCCGAGCGCCTTTGAGGCCGGCTTTACCTCCATCGCTCACGGCGACACTGAGCTGGCGCTCACCCTGGATGCCGCCGAAAAGGCCTTTGCTGTGATGAAAAACGACTAAACATCGTTGCTATCCGCTGCCTCGGCATTTTTGCCGAGGTGTGCGCGGCAAAAAACCCGGCAAAGCCTTTGTGCCAAGGCCCCGGCTTATTTCATAATGGCTGGGTTGGCGCGCTGCGCCGGCCAGGCTGGATGCCTGTTTTGCTTCACGAGGCTCGTTGATTTCCATGAATCGCACCGGCCGCAACCTGACCATAGGTTGCATGCTGTTTCTTTTGCCCCTGCTGGCCAGCGCCGCGGGCAACTCCCTGTTGGTGCCAAGTAGCAGTCGCTGCGCACTCAACAGCCTTCCCGAAGACCTGCCCCAAGCCCTGTCCACCTGCCAGCAAGCCGCCAGCGCTGGCGACGCAGAGGCACAGTTCGAATTGGGTAGCTTTTATTACGACAACGAACTCACCGAGCGCGACTTAGCTCAAGCACTGCAATGGTTTGAACAAGCCTCACTGCAAGGCCATGCCCAAGCGCAATATCGTTTAGGTTTGATGTTTTTCCGCGGCGAAGGCGTGCCCGCGAATAACGTGCAGGCTTATATCGTGCTGAAGATGGCAGCCGTGAACGGCGCCGAAGAGGCGATGGACAGCGCCGACCTAGTGGCGGCACAGATGCGTGCTGACGAGCTACAACTGGCCAGCCAAGTGCTCGGGCAAATTTTCCGCGACTACTTGCAGCAACTGCAAGGCAACCCGTCGCTGTTTGCGCCAACGCCAACGCCCGCCACCACGCCCTAACGCCAACGCCGGCTAACGCGGGTTTACTTCTCTGGCATCGGCATGGGGAACGGCATGATATTGCTCACACCCTTAGCCTCGCTGATCTTCGGCGTGCCCATGCGCTCAACTTCATCAATGCGCACGATTGAGTGCATCGGCACAAAGCTGCGCACCACGCCATCAAACTGCGCCTTGAGTTTTTCTTCGCTGGGATCGACTACCACCTGGGTACGCTCACCGAAGACGAACTCCTCGACCTCCAGAAAACCCCACAGATCGCTTTGATAGATCTGCTTGGCGTACATTTCGAACACCTGGCCCTGGTTGAGAAAAATCACCTTATAGATAGGTTCGCGCTTGCTCATGGCTAGCCAATAACACCTGTAAAATGGGGGTGCGCAGCATAGCACAGCCACCCGACGCAGAACGCTAGGACGGCAGACGGTCGCGCGCTTATAATGCGCGGTTCTGCGAACCACCCTTTGAGCCCGCATGACCAAGAAGCTGTATATCGAAACCCACGGCTGCCAGATGAACGAGTACGACAGCTCGCGCATGGT
>RCMZ01000592.1_pt1 | contig 16921 bp, 19 predicted proteins | sample 2041141 | NCBI WGS metagenome assembly RCMZ01 (sample SAMN09708263, study PRJNA481090) | Wastewater metagenome, whole genome shotgun sequencing project. | biome: sewage; isolation source: Davis station wastewater (DW) | place: Antarctica: Davis Station | collected 2010-03-01
AGTCGATTCATCAGCGCGATGGCCGGATACAACACGGTCTTCACTAGACGCCTCCTGTTACCATTATTTTTATAGGCTGCTGCCCGTTTTTACGGACAAGAATACCGCTTAGTAACCCGTGCATCCTTCACCAGCCGACCGGCAACACCGGTATCCTGCGCTCAAGGTCGCGCCCCAGAAGGCACCCGCGCCTTAAACGCTCAGCAAGCAGCGCATCCTGTATACCCGATATCGGCCCATTGCTCTGTAACTTAAGGTTAAGCATGCATTCATCACTTCGCCTGGGCATTGACCTGGGTGGCAGCAAAATCGAGATATTGGCCCTGCAGGGCAGCCAGGAAAGGCTGCGGCGCCGCTGTCCGACGCCGCAAGGCGACTATCCGGCCACCCTTGCGGCTATTTGCAGCCTAGTCGAAGAATGCGAGCGCGAGCTGGGCATGCAGGGCAGCATCGGCATTGGCATCCCAGGCACCCGCTCCCCCGATCACGGGCGGATCAAGAACGCCAACTCCACCTGCCTGATCGGCCAGGACTTGGCCGGCGACCTTGAACAGCGGCTGCGGCGCCCCATTCGCCTGGCCAATGACGCCGACTGTTTTGCCCTGTCCGAGGCCAGCGATGGCGCAGGCGCGGGGGCCGCTAGCGTATTCGGAGTGATTCTCGGCACCGGCGTGGGCGGCGGTATCGTCATTCACGGCCGCCTGCTGGCCGGGCCCAACGCCATTGCAGGCGAATGGGGGCATAACCCCTTGCCCTGGCGCCAGCCGGCAGATGGCCTGCCGATGCGCTGCTACTGCGGCCTGGATGACTGTATCGAAACCTTCCTGAGTGGTCCGGGCTGGGCCGCGCGCAGCGGCCTGGGGCTGGACGCTGGGGCCATTGCCCTGGCGGCCAGCCAGGGCGTACCGGCGGCTCAACAGGCGCTGGCGCGCTACGCCGAGCAACTGGCCCGCAGCCTGGCCAGCGTGATCAACCTGCTGGACCCGGAAGTGATAGTGCTGGGCGGCGGGCTGTCGAATATCGGCGCCCTCTACAACCAGGTGCCTGTGCTGTTAAGTCGCCATGTGTTCTCTGACCAGGTCAACACCCGCCTCGTGCCCGCCCGCCATGGTGACTCCAGCGGCGTACGCGGCGCGGCCTGGTTATGGCCCTGAGCGGCCGACGGGCAATGGCTTGGATTACAGCAGCAGGGTCCACACCGCAAAACCCGCATACCAAAGCAGGGCACTGCGCACCAGCATTTGCCACAACGAGTCGAGGCTGTGCAGTCCAACATCCCCTGGCGCGGACGCCGGTGTATTGGCCGCCGCGCGACCGGCATGATCGACCAACTGGGCAGCCGAAATCTGCCAGTTCAGCAGTTCATGCAACAGCGCCCGGCTGACCGAGACAAAATCGCCGACCAAGGCAAAGCTGCTGGCCAACACCCGCGCCGGCAGCCAGTCGAACGCATGCCGCAACTGCTGCGCACGCTCACGCAGGGCAACCTGCTGCGCCTGCTCAGTGGTCAATGCCAACAGTCGATAGGCCAGCACGGCAACCGGCCCGAGCAGCGCGTACCAAAAGATCACCGCAAAGAAGCTCTGATAGGCCTGCCAGAGCAGGTAACCCTGCACACGGGTCAATAGCTCGCCTGGCTCATCGGCCTGCACCCCCAGATCGCGTGCGGCCACCAAATAGGCCGCCTCCGTGTCATCGCGGCGCCAGGCATCGCGGAACGGCCCAAGCGCCGCCAGCACATCACCGCGCCCCAGGCCGTAGATCAGCACCAGCAAATGCACTGGCAAGGCCAGCCAGCCATAGGCCACCGACTTGAGCAGCAGCAACAGCACGCCGAGCAACAACACCGGCACCAACACCAGCAGCGCCAGGCTCAACCAAGGCGATGCCTGTAAGCTTGGCGCCGCTTCCACCCTGGCCAACTGCCGGAGCCAGCCGCCATCCTGCTGTATACGTTGCCGGCCGGCAGAAAACTTCTCGACCCACACGGCCAGCAATAGCACCAGAAAACTCATTGATTACTCCTTGATAGGGCTGGCCACGGCCACTGGACCAGCCAGCAATGCCGTGCGCAAACGTGGCCAGTCAAAGGCCGGGCCAGGATCGGTCTTACGCCCCGGGGCAATATCGCTGTGACCGCAGATACGCTCGACACTGAGCGCCGGATAGGCCGCCAACAGCTGCTGCACAAGCGCCAGCAGTGCATCGTATTGCGCTTCGCTGTACGGCAGATCGTCGGTGCCCTCCAGCTCGACGCCGATGGAGAAATCATTACAGTTGTCGCGCCCGGCAAAGCTCGACACCCCGGCATGCCAGGCGCGCTGCAGACAGGAAACAAACTGGCTGATCTGGCCATCCCGCTCGATAAAAAAATGCGCCGACACGCGCATATCAGCAATCCCGGCAAAATACGCATGCTCACTCGCGCTTAAGCCCGAGGTGAAGAACTCCTGCACCTTGCCCGTACCAAACTGCCCCGGAGGCAGACTGATGTTGTGCAGCACCAACAGGGAGACCTCCCCTTGCGGGCGCTCGTTGCAATGCGCCGATAGGCAATGACGCACCCCAGCGCACCAGCCAGTGACAGGATCCAACAGCATAAACACCCCTCTGAGCCATCACTTTAACAGCCCGCCGGCGATTGTAGCGCACCCTATAAACGACAACGCCCGGCCTAAGCCGGGCGTCGCAAGCCGCGCAATAACACTCAGGTTGCCTTCAGACGCCGCAGATTGCCGATCACCGACTCCAGGGCCCGATCAAACAGCAAGGCATCATCCAGCAGACGAATGGCGCTGCGGCGAAACTCCACAGCCAGCCCCATGCGGGTTTTCTCCAGCACCTTCATACCGGTGCGATTAACAAAGATGAACTTGCCGGTGGGCTTGATCACCGCCGCCAATTTGCAGCGCAGCTTGTGCTCCTCATCTTCCTGAAACTCGACCCAGCTCCCCACCCGCAAACCATCAACCTGCAAAAAGGCTTCATCATCGTCAGCCAGATTGACTTCGACCTCCTGCTCGCGCCGCTCGCCAGGCGCCAGCAGGATAATTTCCTCAACCACCTCAACCATCGCCGGCTCGTCAACCGGTTCCAACTCGGCACTGGCTGGCAGCTCCAGCAGCGGCAACACACTGGCCACGTCGGCCGCTGGCAACACCTGCACAGCTTCCTCCGCAAGCGTCGACACACTGGCTTCAGCACTTTCAACAACGGCCGGCATGGCACGTTTGAAACGCTGGAAGGCCTGCACATGCAAGACCTCCAGACGGGTGAAGAACTCACTGGTAACGAAGGGATCAATCCCCGCGCCGTCCAGCCCTTCACGCAAACTTCTCAACAGTCCCGGCACCAGCTCCAACAAGCGCAGACGGGCCTGGGGATCGTCATGGGGCTCAACGCTCCACACCAACTCATCCATGGTCACCAGCACCGTTTGCCACTGCTCGGACTCCACCCCGTGCTTGAGGCACGTGAGCATCAGCACCTTGCTCCAGGCCTCCTGCAGCAAACGCACCACAGCCTCGGGCAGCGTCTTGCCCAGCAAGCGCTGGTTAAGGGCCTGCTCGACCTGCTGACGTGCCAGCTCGGACTTTGCCCGCCCTTCCTCCGCATCGCGGGTGCGCTGCTCGAGCAGATCGCTGCGCCGACGCTCATCGCCGGTAAAGGCGACAAACTCAGCCAGCAACTCGGCAAAAATGGCCGGATCATCAGCAAAATCATTCAACAGGCGCTGCACAACCTGATCGATGCGCTGATACAAGGTGTCGCGCTGGGCATCATCCTGATCAACCCAACCCAGCGCCGCCGAGGCAATTTCATTGAGCAAACGCCGAGCCGGATGACTGCCACGACTGAAGAAGGTCTTATCCAGCACCGCCACTTTCAGCATCGGAATTTGCAAGCGTGCAATCAGGGCTTTCAGCGAATCAGGCAGGGTGCGGTCGTCGAGGATAAACTCGAACAGCATCGACACCAGGTTGATAACGTCCTCATCCACCTCGCCCACCACACGCGCCTTACCACTCTTGGCGCTGGCGCGGCCGAGCAGCGACTCCAGCTGATTGCGCAGGTCAAACTCGTCAGCGGCCGCCGCCGATTGCCCCGGCAAGCGCTGCTGAATATGCGACAGCAAGCGCATCAGATCATTGCTGGAGATCGGCACCGCACCCGCAGGTAACTCACGGGCCGGCATGCCACTGCCACGCACTTCGGCCAACAAAGACTGCAGCACACCAAAGACTTCCTGCATGCCCTCATCGTCGACGCCGCCAGAACCATCAGCAGACGCAACACCATCGGTACGGGCACCGCGGCCGGCAGCAGAGCGCTCGGGGTTTCGCCGGGGCGGAGTGGACTTAAGCTCTGGCAACACGCCTGCGGTAATCAGTTGCTGATTAACTTCGGCATACAGCTGATCGAGATCGCCCAACACTGACTTCTCGAACAGCTTGAAGATGATCAGCTTGACCTTGATCTCTACGCCGAGGTCACGACAGGCCTCCAGGAACGCCTCGCACAACGCACGCGGACCTAGGGGATTGTTCTTTTCATCAATCTTCTTGCTGACCAACGCATTCAGGCGGGTGGTCAGGTGCCCGAGTGCCACGCCATCACGGTTCATCACCTTGGAAACCATGGCATCGACGGCCACCGACTCTTCCAGCTGATCGTTTTGCACCAGCGACAAGGCGTCAAACGACACCGCATCCAACAGCGGTGCCTTGCCGATCTCATACTGATTAAGGGTGGCGAATGATTCGAAAATCTTCTGCAGGAAACCGCGCTCGATGGTTTTGCGCTTTAAGCGCAAATCGCGCATGGCTTCAAAAAAGGCATTCTGCTCTACGTTACTGGTGGCCCGATCAGCCATTTCGAACAGCGAATCGTCGGCACTGTCGAACAGTTCCTGCAGGGCTTGCTTGAGCTGCTGGGCAGCCTTGTCACGCACTTGAGTCAACGCCACGGGCAGTCTTCCTACCGGCGAAATGGGCGGGTGCTGAGGGGCGACCTTATTCAGGTGCACCACGTTCGCATCGGTCATTGCGAGTCTCCCGCAGAGGGTGCCACAAAGGCAAACCGCACTGCACAGCGATCAACAGGGCGTCGTCCATAACGTCAAGGGCCTGGCGTCAAATCAAATAAGTAATCTCATTATAGGGACGAGCACGCCACCACCAAGCTGACAGACCTACAGACATGACCTGCGTCACAGATGCACGCCCAGCAACCTGCGAACGGTTGCCGGTGCACGACCAACGCGCTCTAACGGTGTAGCAGAAAGCCGGGCGACCAACACAACCGACGCTGCACGCGCGGGCGGCAGCCCCTATAATCGCGCCATTCTGAATGCGGAGCCCGTCATGCCCAACCTGATTCTTGCCGACCTGCGCAGCGAAATCACTGCAAACGTCCAGACCGCCCTGCGCGAAGATCTGGGCAGCGGCGACATCACCGCCCAACTGATCGCCGCCGAGCGCACGGCCAGCGCACGCATCATCACCCGCGAAGCCGCGACCATTTGCGGTACCGCCTGGGTCGACGAAGTGTTTCGCCAGCTGGACCCAAACGTCAGCGTCAACTGGCTAGTGCAAGACGGCCAACGTGTCACTGCCGACCAGACCCTCTTCACCCTGCAAGGCCCAGCACGCGCGCTGCTCAGTGGCGAACGTAGCGCACTGAATTTCCTGCAGACCCTGTCCGCCGTTGCCACCCACAGTCAGCACTACGCCGACCTGGTTGCCGGCACCCAGGTGAAACTGCTCGACACCCGCAAGACCCTGCCTGGCCTGCGCCTGGCGCAGAAATATGCCGTGACCTGCGGCGGCTGCCACAACCACCGTATCGGTCTGTACGACGCCTTTCTGATCAAGGAAAACCATATCGCCGCCTGCGGCGGCATCGCCCAGGCGATCCAGGCCGCGCAGCAGATCGCCCCCGGCAAGCCGGTGGAAGTAGAAGTGGAAAGCCTCGAAGAACTGCAACAAGCCCTAGGCGCCGGCGCCGACATCATCATGCTCGACGAGCTCAGCCTAGAAGACATGCGCACCGCCGTACACCTCACCGCCGGCAGCGCCAAACTGGAAGCCTCCGGCGGCATCAACGCCAACACCCTGCGCAGCGTGGCTGAAACGGGAGTGGATTACATATCACTGGGCACGCTGACCAAGGATATAAAGGCAGTGGATTTATCGATGCGCCTAAGAATTTAGAACCGCGAAAAAGCTTCGACAGATCAACAAAAATACTCTGCCGCCCAACCACTGTTAAGATGAGTCAATCATCACTTACGCCCAATCGACTCACACCCAGCCTGCCCCCCAACCGTACAGGCCATCTGCCTAGCTTGCGTAGCCTCCGTAATCCGGCCCTGCGCCTCCAAAGCTTTCGCTAGTCCATTCCAAGGGGCTACCTTATCAGGCATCAATTGGACTGCTTTCTCATAGTCAAATTGAGCTGCCGAGTAGTTGTGCATATCGAGAAAAACAGAACCCCGATTATTCCAAGCCCATCCGAATGTCGGCTTCAATTCCAGCGAATGATTAAACGCATTTAGAGCCTGCGGGTGGTAACCCAACAGTCGGTGTTCGCTACCAAGATTGTAATATATGCGATAACCACCAAAAATACCGGGCTGCCAAGAGCGAGCCTCATACACATCTGCTGCTTCTCGCCAGACCAACAGCGGATGTGAAAAGGTCTGGAGACGCATAATTGACACAACAGCAAAAATTGGCAAAACCAGCAGAATAAAATATAAAACCCGCCTTACACGCATGCGCCGTAGCCCTATAGCTACAGCAATAAATAAAAATGGCATCCATAAATAACTGCGATAAAGCACAAATGGCTCCTGCAAGCGCACCGTAGAAAATTCGGTAAAAAACAAAACCACAGGCGCTAACAGACTGAAACCTAGCAACCCCCTCTCATTACCTTGCCAAAAAAGCCTCAATGCGCATCCCGCATATAAAAGAAAACCAGCCACCCCCACCCAAAGCCACAAAACAGCAAACTCAAGCGGAAATACCGTACGAATATCTACCGAGATTGAGCTCGAAGCAGGGAACAACCACAACCCAAGATACTTAAAAAAAAGACCCGCCTGATTTAACAAACTAAGTAAATACAATTGACCTGCCGGAATATCAACCTCACCATCAAGCATCTCCGAAGTTAGCACCTCATAAGGTGTACCAACGATGCCACGAAGCTGCAAGAACACCAGTAATGCCAGCCCGCACTGACACAAGAGAGCAGCCCAAATACCTCGCCCCCCAAAGACAACAGACAATCCAGAACGTGACCGTAACACCAAAAGGAAGAAAGCCAAAACCGGCAGCATGATTACATGCTCCTTGGCATAAACCGCTAAGGCAAAGAACAGACAAGAAGCACACAAAGCAAAGCACGAACCAGCCAGTCCGCGCCAGAATGCCAGCAAACTGAGCAAAGCGAACAACATGGCGCAAAGCGTAGTGCGCTGAATAAAATAGCCTTGGGTAAAAATAGCCAAAGGGTGAATAACAAAAAAAGCCACGACAATCAAAGCCGCAACATCTGCACTCAATGACAACCCACCACGCCGATCAATATCACGCAAAAGATTACGCACCAAGAAAAATAAAGCCATAGCCACACTCATGTGCAGAGCTAAATTACCCAAGCGCAACCACAGAAGCTTTGTACCCAGACCAGCATAGGTAAGTGCAATAGTTTCATATACCCACCAACGAGGGTAAGCACGAAAACCTTCAACTAGAAAATTCTGCACATTACCCGACCGAAAGAAAACCTCATCATCAAAGAACAATGGATTACTCAAGAACGGCAAGCAAAGAATCAGTCCCACTAACCAGATTAGTGAAAGCCCAATCCAACGCACCCGAACCTCTCGCATAAAACCCCCAAGACAAAAGATAAAAAAATGCCTCGCAAATAGCGAGGCATCTCTAGCAGAAACCGAACAGAATAAAACTCCCCGGTCACGCAGCACTTCAAACCAACTTCGCTAAAATCACTTACAAATGGCTGCAGCCTTACATGTACCACCAGCAGTCCAGTCCACCTTACCACCATTAAGCGCACCGCTTAGGGTATAAGTGTAGTTGGTCGAAAGGTTCTGCGAGGTAGCAGTAATCAATCCGTTCACGGTAGTTACCGATGCTACAAAGCCGGTTGCAGCAGGTGCGGCACCAACTCCATTTGAACCATTAGAACAACCGGTAACCGTGCCCAAATCCTGAGCACAAACTTCAACATCAGTTTTGAAACCAGAAGTAGCCAAAACAACTTCAGTGAACTTCGCTTTTTGCGTGTATGTCTGATAAGCAGGCAGGGCAATGGCAGCCAAAATACCAATAATTGCCACAACGATCATCAGTTCGATCAGGGTAAAGCCTTTTTGCATTTTCATCTGAGTCTCCTAGACATGGGAAGGTCATGCGACCTAGAGAAACCGATGCAGAATATATGCCACAATTTTTACTCCTGTAAAAATCATTGGGAAGCAACAACTCTACACGTAGTAATCATTACCACCAGCAGGCCCCCTGACCACCTGCAGACATAATGAATCAACAACTGACAAAATATGTCACCTGCAGCCCGCGCATTTGGCAGCACTCAACGACTAAGCTATAAGCCTTGGCATAATTATCATGAGCAAACACCATGAATGACACAGTCAACCTGTCCGGCCTAGCCAAGCAAATGGTTCTCGCCGAACTGCTGGATGAAAAAGCTGCCCAGCAGGCGCAGAATCAGGCCCAGCGGAACAAGCTCTCACTGGTGACCTACCTGGTGCAGAATAAGCTGGTTAAAAGCCGCGCACTCGTCGAACTAGCAGCAGAACAATTTGGTGTGGCCTACCTTGACTTACACAGCATCGACAAGGAGGGCCAGCCCAAGGATCTGGTCAGCGAAAAGCTGATTCGCCAACATCGCGCCCTGCCGCTGTGGCGCCGCGGCAACAAATTGTTCGTAGCCGTATCTGACCCGACCAACCACCAAGCGGTTACCGACATCCAGTTCTCCACCGGCCTGACCACCGAGTCCATCCTGGTAGAAGACGACAAACTCGGCGATGCCATTGACAAATTCTTCGACAATGCCGCCAGCGGCATGGAGGATCTCGGCGATATAGACTTGGACGGCCTAGATGTCGAAGCCGTCAATGACGATAAGGATGACAAGGGCCAAGGCGAAGGAGCCGACGATGCGCCCGTGGTGCGCTTCGTCAATAAGATGCTGTTAGATGCGATCAAAGCCGGCTCATCCGACTTGCACTTCGAGCCCTATGAAAAAGCCTACCGCGTCCGCTTTCGCACCGACGGCATCTTGAGTGAAATTGCCCGCCCCCCCATTCAACTGGCGCCGCGCATTTCAGCACGCCTCAAAGTGATGGCAGGCCTGGACATTTCCGAGCGGCGCAAGCCGCAGGATGGCCGAATCAAGATGCGCATTTCCAAAAACAAATCCATCGACTTTCGCGTCAGTACTTGCCCGACACTATGGGGCGAGAAGATCGTGATGCGGATTCTCGACTCCGCCAGCGCACAGATGGGCATTGACGCCCTAGGTTATGAGGAGTCGCAGAAAGCCTTGTATATGGCCGCCCTCAAGCAACCGCAGGGTATGATTTTGGTCACCGGACCGACAGGCTCGGGCAAGACCGTTTCCCTGTACACCGGCCTGAATATCCTTAATACAGTCGACGTAAACATTTCCACCGCCGAAGACCCAGTGGAGATCAACCTAGAAGGCATCAACCAGGTCAACGTCAACCCCAAGCAAGGCATGGATTTTACTGCCGCCCTAAAATCCTTTCTGCGCCAGGACCCGGACATCATCATGGTCGGCGAGATCCGCGACCTGGATACAGCCTCCATTGCCATCAAGGCGGCACAGACCGGCCATATGGTAATGTCCACACTGCACACCAACAGCGCAGCAGAAACCCTCACGCGCCTGCGCAATATGGGCGTCCCCTCATTCAACATCGCCACTTCAGTCAACTTGATCATCGCCCAGCGCCTCGCGCGCAAACTGTGCAGCATCTGCAAGAAGGAAGTACAGATACCTAGGGAAGCACTGCTAGAGGAAGGATTCCCGGAAGACAAACTCGACACTTTCAAGATTTACGGCCCAACGGGCTGCGAAAATTGCAACAACGGTTACAAAGGCCGTGTTGGTATTTATGAAGTGGTTAAAAACACGCCGGCACTACAACGGATTATCATGGAGGAAGGCAACTCCATTGACATCTCGATTCAGATGCGAAAAGACGGCTTCAACGACCTGCGTACCTCAGCCCTGCTTAAGGCCATGCAAGGCGTCACCAGCCTCGAAGAAGTCAACCGCGTAACTAAGGACTAACCCATGGCCGTAAAAGAGTTAAAAACCAGTACCTTCAGCTGGGAAGGCACGGATAAAAAAGGCGCCAAGATCAAGGGCGAGTCTAGCGGTCAAAGCCCGGCACTAGTAAAGGCGCAACTGCGTAAGCAGGGTATAAACCCGACCAAGGTACGCAAGAAATCCGCCTCCCTGTTTAGCGCCGGCAAAAAAATTACCCCGATGGATATCGCCCTATTTGCACGACAGATGGCGACCATGATGAAGGCCGGCGTACCACTACTGCAGTCATTCGAAATTATTGGAGAGGGTCTAGACAACCAAAATATGCGCAAGCTGGTGGACGACATTAAGCAACAGGTAGCCGCAGGTAACAGCTTCGCGACAGCACTGCGCACACGCCCACTTTACTTTGATGATCTATTTTGTAATTTGGTAGATGCCGGCGAACAAGCCGGCGCTCTGGAAAGCTTGCTAGACCGAGTAGCTACCTATAAGGAAAAAAGCGAAGCACTGAAAGCCAAAATTAAAAAAGCCATGAACTATCCAATTGCAGTGGTTGCCGTGGCGATAATTGTTTCCTGCATTCTACTGATAAAGGTAGTTCCACAATTCGAGTCTGTATTTTCAAGCTTTGGAGCTGAACTTCCTGCCTTTACGCAATTCGTTATTGGTATCTCGCAAGGCCTTCAAGAACAATGGTATATATTTTTATTCGTCTTAGCTGGCTCTGTACTTGCATTTTCTGAAACCAAAAAACGCTCAGAAAAATTCCGCAACTGGCTAGACCGCACAGCGCTAAAAGCGCCTATCATTGGCGACATAATCTATAAATCATCCGTCGCCCGCTACGCCCGAACACTGGCGACCACATTCGCCGCTGGTGTACCGCTGGTTGAAGCATTGGACTCCGTAGCCGGCGCCACTGGCAATATTGTATTTAAGAACGCAGTACAAAAAGTCAAACAAGATGTAACCTCCGGCATGCAATTAAATTTCTCCATGCGCTCCACCGGGGTATTCCCATCTATGGCAGTGCAAATGACCGCCATCGGAGAAGAGTCCGGCGCACTCGATATGATGCTAGACAAAGTTGCCAGCTATTACGAAGCGGAAGTCGACAATGCTGTCGATGGATTAACCTCTTTAATGGAACCACTGATCATGTCAGTACTCGGCGTACTGGTAGGCGGCCTGATCATCGCCATGTACCTGCCAATTTTCCAGCTTGGTCAAGTGGTTTAAAAATGCCTTTGCTTGATTTTTTGGCCAGCCACACGCTAGCACTCGTTATTTGTGCGTCAATCTTTGGCTTACTGATAGGCAGCTTCCTCAACGTCGTCGTCTACCGCCTGCCCAAAATGCTCATGCACGACTGGCAAGCACAGGCCCGAGAAATCCTCGACCTACCAGCAGAAGCTGACAAGCAGACCTTCAACCTGATCCTGCCCAACTCCAGCTGCCCGCATTGCGCGCACGAGATCAAGCCTTGGGAAAACATCCCAATCTTCAGCTGGCTGTTTCTGCGCGGCAAATGCTCCGCCTGCAAAGCGCCAATCAGCACGCGCTACCCACTGGTAGAGCTGGCCTGCGGCCTGCTTTCAGCCTATGTGGCCTGGCATTTTGGCTTTACCTGGCAGACCGGCAGCATGCTGCTGCTGACCTGGGGCCTGCTGGCCATGAGCCTGATTGATGCCGATCACCAGCTGCTGCCCGATGCACTGGTGTTGCCGCTACTGTGGTTGGGGCTGATCGTTAACCAGTTCGGTCTGTTTGCCAGCCCGGCAGACGCACTCTGGGGCGCTATCGCCGGTTATCTGAGCCTATGGTCAGTGTACTGGCTGTTCAAGCTGGTCACCGGCAAGGAAGGCATGGGCTATGGCGACTTCAAGCTGCTGGCCATGCTCGGCGCCTGGGGTGGCTGGCAGATCCTGCCGCTGACTATTTTGCTCTCTTCCTTGGTAGGTGCCGTGCTTGGGGTGATTATGCTGCGCCTGCGCAATGCCGAAACCAGCACACCGATTCCCTTCGGGCCTTACCTGGCCATCGCCGGCTGGATTGCGTTGTTGTGGGGTGAGCAGATCACCGCCAGTTACCTGCAGATCGCCGGCTTCAAATGAGCAAACCCTGGACCCTGGGCTTGACCGGCGGGATTGGTAGCGGCAAGAGTGCGGTTGCGCAGTGTTTTACCGACCTCGGCGTTAGCCTGATCGACGCCGATCACGCCGCTCGCTGGGTGGTTGAGCCCGGCCGCCCAGCATTGATGGAGATCGTCGAACGCTTTGGCGAAAGCGTCTTGCAGGCCGACGGGCAACTGGATCGCGCGGCCTTACGCGGCCTGATCTTTCAGGACCCGGCACAACGTCGCTGGCTGGAAACTCTGTTACATCCACTGATTGGCCAGGAGATCAGCCGCTACTTAGCCAGCGCCCAATCGCCTTATGCCATTCTGGTGTCGCCACTGCTGATAGAATCCGGCCAACATCACATCACCCAACGCATATTGGTGATCGATGCGCCGGAGCACCTGCAAATGCAGCGCACCATGCAACGCGACCAAGCCTCTGCCGAACAGGTTCAGGCGATCCTGCAGGCCCAGGCCAAGCGCGATGAACGCCTGCGCCACGCCCACGACGTGCTGGTCAATGACCGCGACCTACACTGGCTACAGGGCGAAGTCGAGCGCCTCCATCACTTTTATCTGACCCTGCGTAAAGGCCAGCCATGAAACCCGTTACCACCGTTAAATGCCCCACCTGCGAAGCACCCGTCGAATGGGGGCCGCAAAGCCCGAGCCGGCCATTTTGCAGCGAGCGCTGCAAACTGATTGATCTAGGCGCCTGGGCCGCCGAAGAGCACAGCATTCCTGGCGACCCACTGGAAGACGAACTGTTTTCCGGCGACCTGCCGCCTCGGCAGCACTGATCCCCACTCGCCTCAAGGGCGCATAAAGCCGTAATCGCGCCCGTCATCGAGACTTTCTGCCAGAAACTGCAGCTCCTGGGCCAAATCAGCCGCGCTGCGCTCCTGCTTGCTGCACTCCACCACCGCACTCAAAAGCGCCCGCAGATACAACACAGGCTCATGGCCGGCGGCTTGCGCCGCCAACAAGCTGCGTTGCAGATCGTGTTTTGCCAACGCGTGGACACTCATCATTCAGCCCTCCAGAATTTTGAGCTGCCAGCATGGCGCCATGCGCCACTACGCCGTTGATGCAAGTCAATGCCGAGCCGCTCATCCAGCGACCGAATCCGCCACCATCAACGCGAGTGTTCGTCATCCTTCCATGGCGCCTGCAGGTAACGCGTGCGATTGAAGGTTTCTAACCAATCCGGACAAAACACCACCAACGCAGTGACCAACGTGCCATTGATAAAGGCTTCGGGAAACGTCACCAGCCACAGGTAGCCGATAAAATCGTCCAGCCACGGCGGCATGGCAAAACGCCCATCCAGCGCCAGCAATCCCAACCCTGCCAGCAGGCAACACAACGCTGCCAAGGCTGCCGGGAAAAACCCACAACAGAAGATATACACGAACAAATTTCGCGGCTGCGCGCGCTCGACCAGCAGCGCGCAACCCTCAGTAATCAGCACCGGCAGCAGTACCAGCAACAGGCCATTCACCCCAAGCGCCAGCAGATCCTGGCGCCCGATGGCAATCAGCCCGAGCTGCGCCAACAGGCCGCCCAGCAGCGCCAAAGGCCAATCCAGCAACAGCGTGACCACCGTCATGCCGAGAAAATGAAACGACACCCCCGAGTCGAAGTCACGCCGCACCAGCCAGAGTAAAAACAACCCCAGCACCGTGCCAAACAGCAGGTGCTGACGCCGACTGTCACTCAACACCTCAAGCCAGGGTGCACGCCAGGCAGCCCAGAGTAGTGCGCCCACATACACGCCAGCGCCCAGCCATAAAGTCGAGGGCGCCAGCAACTGGGCTGCGATCACGGCGCTATTGCCTCCAAAGCGTCGCGCAAGGCACTCGCCTGGGTAAAGGTCTGCTGCGCCTGCAGCCGACCCTGCTGCAATTGCAGCCAGAGCACAGCATCATTCTCGACTGGGTAGCGCGGCACGATGCGAGCACTGCGATCCAGCATCACGCGATAGCTGTAATCACGCATCGCGGGGACGGCAAACGCCGTAGCAATCACCGAGGGCATGCGACTGATATCCGCCAGAAACACCACCTTACGCGACTCCAGATACCCTTTTGGCTGCTGATCCAGCGCAGCGGCCAGCAACTTGGCGCCAGCCATGCTGCGCGCCACCAACAACACCTGCAGCTTGTCATTCAAGCTGTAGGGCTGATCAAACTGGTCCAGCAGGGTCCAGGGCGCCAAACGCTCGCCCACTTCGACGGCCTGCGCACAGGCCACAGACAACACCAACAACAAAACAGCCAAGAACTTCATTGCCACTCCCCTTGCGCGGAAAACCTGAATGTCGCCATAGGCCAAACAGAATAACCAACTGAATGTACCAGCTTGATCCACAAAAACACTGCAGCCCCAGTCTATACCGCACCCGCGGGCACCACCTGCGGCTCGATGCCGCTGCCCAAGCGCCGAGCAATCCGCTAGAGTCGCCACCCGTTTAACCATGGCCCTCTGCCCTTGCACCCTTTCGTCCTGCGCCTCACCTTCCTGGCTTGCCTGTTGCACCCCGCCGCCCTATGGGCTCTAGAACCTTCAGTCTTCGGCAATGTCCGCATTGATGAAGTCAGCAGCATTTATGACGGCGACACCTTGCGCGTGACCATTCGCGACTGGCCCGCGGTCGCCGGGCAACGCGTGCCGGTACGGGTGTATGGCATTGATACCCCGGAAATGCGCGACAAACGCCCCCGTGTGCGCGAACTGGCGCGTCGCGCCAAACAGTTCAGTGTCAGCCAGCTGCGTAACGGCAAGCGCATCGAGCTGCGGCAGATCCGCCGCGACAAATACTTTCGTTTGCTTGCCGAAGTCTGGATCGACGGTCACAGCCTCGGCGACTTGCTCCTCAAGGCTGGCCTGGCCAAGGTCTATACCGGGGGTACCAAAAGCCCCTGGTAGCAGATTAAGCTGCACTCATGGATGACTCCGACTACCTACGCCTGCTGACCCAGCAAGCCGAACAGGCCAACACCTTTCTCTCCAACGCGCGCAAATGGGAGCGCGAGCGCTGGGTCTGCCAGCGCCTGCTGCAAGCGCTGAATGTGCCCAACCGCTTGGAAGAGTTCAGCAGCGCCGCACAGGAACCGCCCGATGTGCAGTTTCGTGATGCCAACTTCGAGGTGTTTTTCGTCCTGGATGAAGGCCGCCGCCTGAATGACGAATGGCGCGCCGAGGCCGAACGCCGACGCAGCGCCTTCACCTTGAGCCAGTTGGTGCGCCGCGAAGCGAAACCGCGACGTATTTCCGCCGGCGATCTACTCAAACACCTGGCCCCAACCCTGCACAAGAAGGCCCACAACTACGGCGAACGCGGCATTGATCTCGGCGAACTCGACTTGCTCGCCTTTGCCAGCCTGAAACGCTCAAGCCTGGACCTCAACAGCCCCTTCCCGCCGCCGACCGAATACCTGCGTCAAGGCTGGCGCTCACTCTCGCTGGTGGGGCCAAACTTTGTTCGCGTGCTGTTTGCCCACGCCGGTGCGCCAGACTTCCTGCGCAACAACCTGGGACGTAGTGTATTGCTCGATGTCGGCATCAGCCTGTGAAAGTCCCAGACGAATTACTCACCGAAGTGCCGCAACGCGGCCTGGTACGCTGGATCGGCGTACGCCCCAATGCCGGCGACGAGATGCTAAGCCTGGAAGCCGTAGAGGCTCGCCGCGAAGCCGGGCTGACGGGAGACCACGCCCGCCCCGGTATCGGCAACCCACGTCAAGTCACCCTGCTGCAATGGGAGCATCTCGCAGTCATCAACGCCTTACTGGCACGCCCGGCGGATAACCCCGTAAGCCCGATAGATCTTCGGCGCAATCTGCTGGTCAGCGGCATTAATCTGTTCAGCCTAAAAGGCCGCCGCTTTCGCATCGGCCAGGCCATCCTGCAAACCACCGGCTGGTGCCACCCGTGCGCCAAACTGGAGGCACGCCTGGGGCCAGGCAGCTTTCAGGCCATCCGCGGCCACGGCGGCATCACCGCCCGCGTACTGCACGGCGGCATTATTCGCCTGAATGACGGGGTCGAAGTCGAGCTGGTCTAAATCGCTGGTCTAAGCTCAAGGCAAATTAGAACGAGAGCCGCCATGTCCAGCCGCCTGAGCCCCGAAGACCAACAACGCGTTTCCGATTACCTGAGCGCACCGCAACATCAGGTTGAGCGCCAACCCTTTCGGCCATGGCGCTTGCTGGTCATAGTGCTGGCGGTCGTTATCGGCCTGGGGCTGCTTAGTCGACTCCTCAGCACCCTGGTGCACTGAGCCGCAGCGGATTGACAGGGCGCAAGCGCCAAACGCAAGACAAAAAAAGGCCCCGGTTTTTCAACCGGGGCCTCTTTAATGGTGGGTCGTGTGGGATTCGAACCTACGACCAATTGGTTAAAAGCCAACTGCTCTACCAACTGAGCTAACGACCCAAAAAT
>RCMZ01000595.1_pt1 | contig 16863 bp, 16 predicted proteins | sample 2041141 | NCBI WGS metagenome assembly RCMZ01 (sample SAMN09708263, study PRJNA481090) | Wastewater metagenome, whole genome shotgun sequencing project. | biome: sewage; isolation source: Davis station wastewater (DW) | place: Antarctica: Davis Station | collected 2010-03-01
CGCCTGCCCAACGATGAAACGGGCGATTGCCAGCTGTTTACCACGCGCCTGTCGGAAATGGCCGTGGCGCTGGGCGTGAAGTTCCGCTACGGCGTCGCCATCGACGCGCTGCTGACGCAGGGCGACGAGATCGCCGGCGTGCAATGCGGCGCGGAAATCGTCAAGGCCGATTCCTACGTCGTGGCCCTGGGTTCCTACTCGACGGGCTTCATGAAGCCGCTGCTGGACATTCCCGTGTATCCATTGAAGGGCTATTCGATCACCGTGCCGATCGTCAACGCGGCCAAGGCGCCCGTCTCGACCATCCTCGATGAAACTTATAAAATCGCCGTGACGCGCTTCGACGACCGCATCCGCGTGGGCGGCATGGCGGAAATCGCCGGCTACAACCTGAACCTGAACCCGCGCCGCCGCGAAACCCTGGAAATGGTCGTCAACGACCTGTTCCCCGGCGGCGGCAACACCGCCGAGGCCACCTTCTGGACGGGCCTGCGCCCCATGACGCCGGATGGAACGCCCATCGTCGGCCGCACGCCGCTGCGCAACCTGTTCCTCAACACGGGCCACGGCACCCTGGGCTGGACCATGTCCTGCGGCTCGGCGCAATTGCTGGCCGACCTGATGTCGTCGAAAAAGCCGGCCATCCTGGCCGACGACCTGTCCGTCAGCCGCTACAGCGGCGCGCAGGGCGGCGGCAAACTGCAATACGCGGGAGCCTGAGATGGCGGGAAGCATGCCTCCGAAAGAACGTAGCGGCGCCATCCTGACGGTGGACCTTGATGCCGTGCGCGCCAATTACCGCCTGTTGCGCGACAAGGCCCAGCCGGCCGCCTGCTCGGCCGTCGTGAAATCCGATGCGTATGGCCTGGGCGCCGCGCAAGTGGGCGCGGCCCTGTATGAAGAAGGCTGCCGCCACTTTTTCGTGGCGCACCTGGAAGAGGGCATCTGCCTGCGTCCGCACGTGGCGCCCGACGCGGCCATCTTCGTGCTGCACGGCCCGCCCGTCGACACGGAAGGCGAATTCACGGCCCACGGCCTGACGCCCGTGCTCAACAGCGAGCCGCAGGTGGCCGGCTGGCGCGCGCATGCGCAGGCGCTGGGCACCACCCTGGATGCCATCGTGCAGGTGGACACGGGCATGTCGCGCATGGGCCTGTCGCCGCGGGAAGTCGATGGCTGGCTGCTGGATCCGCACTTTCTTGACGGTATCAATGTGCGCTACGTGATGAGCCACCTGGCGTGCGCGGACGAGCGGCATCACCCCATGAATGGCGAGCAGCTGGCGCGTTTCACCGCCATCCGTGCCCGTTTGCCGCAGTACCGCGCCAGCCTGGCCAATTCCTCGGGCATCTTCCTGTCGCCCGACTATCATTTCGACCTGGTGCGCCCGGGCGCGGCCCTGTACGGCATCGCGCCGCAGGCCGACGCGCCCAATCCCCTGCGCTCCGTGGTGCGCCTGCAGGGCAAGGTCATGCAGACGCGCACGATTGCCGCCGGCGACCACGTGGGCTACAGCCGCCGCTACACGGCCAGCGAGCCGCGCCAGGTGGCCACTATTTCCGTTGGCTATGCCGATGGCTGGCTGCGCAGCATGAGCAACCAGGGCCTGGCCCTCGTCGATGGCGTGAAGGTGCCGCAGATCGGCGCCATCTCCATGGATTCCATCACCCTGGACGTCAGCGCCATCGCCCAGGAGCGCGTGGCGCCGGGCAGCCTGGTCGACCTGATCTGCGCCGAACACCCGGTCGACGCCGTCGCCGCCATCGCCAACACCATCGGCTACGAGGTACTGACCAACCTGGGCGGACGCTACTACCGCGAGTACCGGGGCCTGGCACGTTAGCGCACCTGCCAAAACGCCCATGGCGTTGTTGCCTTGCCTTGCCGTACATTCGTACTGTCTTCGGCAAGGCGCTTAGCCCTGGGCATTTTTTCAGGTGCGCTGGTTTCGCACGCTAAAAGCGCAAATCCGATGCGTATGGCAAGATAGCCCCGGCGTGACATTCACTTCGGGGCTTTTCTTTAACCATCAGCGGGGATTTTATGAGTCAATATAACGTTGCAATCATCGTCGGCAGCCTGCGCAAGGATTCCTTCAACCGCAAGCTGGCCGAGGCCATCATCAAGCTGGCGCCGCCCGAGTTTTCCTTCAAGCACATCGAAATCGGCGACTTGCCGTTGTACAACCAGGATGACGATGGCGCGCAGGCCGAGCAGGTGCTGCGCCTGAAGACCGAGATCGCCGACGCGCAAGCCTTGCTCTTCCTCACTCCCGAATACAACCGCTCGATTCCCGGCGTGCTGAAAAACGCGCTCGACCACGGCTCGCGTCCGTATGGCCAGAGCGTGTGGGGCGGCAAGCCCGGCGCCGTACTGGGCGTGTCCGTGGGCGCCACGGGCACGGCGCTGGCACAGCAGCATTTGCGCAATGTGCTGGCCTACCTGGACGTGCCGCTGCTGTCCCAGCCCGAGATGTTTATCCAGGCCAAGGACGGCCTGTTCGACGCGCACGGCGGCATCGGACCCGCCAGCCTGGGCTTCTTCCAGGGCTGGATGCAGCGCTATGTGGACTGGGTCAAGAAGCACGCCATCCACGCCTGATGGGGCCGGCCTGACACATCCCCCTTGATGCATATCAAGGCGGCAGCGTATGTCGTTGCCGCCTGTACACTTTCCTTTGCCACGGCTGCCAGGATTTCCTTTTTGGCACGTCTTACTCGGTATAATGCGCCCTTTCTTTAGCGCAATATTGCATATTTTTCGCCGATTCCATGTGGACTAAACCTGTTCTGCGCATGAACTTGCGCCGTTTGATCGTGCTCGTGGCCTTCGCCAGCGCCCTGGTGTCGCTGGCGAATACCTTTTATGCCAGCTACCGCGTGCAGCGCCAGTTGCTGATCGATACGACCCTGGAAGCGAACCATGCGTATGCGAGCAAGCTGGCCAGCACGGCCGAGGATTTTTTGCAGTCGGCGCGCCAGCAGCTGGCCTACAGCGCCGGCAGCCTGCCATCGCGGATGGATGACGACGCCTGGCTGACAGCCGAGGCGCAGCGGCTGCGCCTGCAAACCAACAGTTTCAACTCCGTGCTGATCGTCGATGCCCAGGGCAAGGTGCTGGGCGTGTCGCCGGAAACCCTGGCCCTCAAGCACCGCCAGCTCGATTCGGCCGGCGCCGTGCAGGCCCTGCGCGAGCGCCGCCCGCTGGTCACGCAGCCGTACATGTCGTCGGCCGGCAACCTGGTGGTCTTCATCTCGCACCCCATCGTCGGCAAGGACGGGCGCTACCTCGGCTATGTGGGCGGCAGCATCTACCTGAAGCAGAAAAATATCCTGTACACCATGCTGGGCCAGCATTACTACCGCGACGGCTCCTATCTGTACGTGGTGGACCAGAAGCGGCGCCTGCTGTACCACCCGGACCCGGAGCGCCTGGGCGACCTGGCGGGCCGCAATGAAGTGATCGATGCCATCATCGCGCGGCAGGGCGGCGGCAGCCGGCGCATGGACAACAGCCTGGGCGTGGACATGCTGGCCGGCTATGCCCTCATGCCGTCGACCGGCTGGGGCATCGTGGCGCAGCGCCCGACGGCCATGACCCTGGCGCCGCTGAACCAGCTGATGGCCGATACGGTGTGGCAATCCTTGCCGATCGCCTTGCTGAGCTTGCCATTCATCTGGTGGCTGGCCAGCCTGATTTCGCGGCCCCTGGTGCAACTGGCCGAGGGCGCGCGGCGCATGGATGCGCCGGGCACGGCCGAGCAGCTGGCCGCCATCCGCTCGTGGTACGTGGAAGCGGCGCAGATCAAGAAAGCCTTGCTGAAGGGCCTGGCGCTGCTGCAGAACAAGATCGGCAAGCTGAAGACCGATGTACAGACGGACCCGCTGACTGGCCTGTCGAACCGGCGCGGCATGGCGGCGGCGCTCGATGCCTGGCAGGCGCAGGCGCGGCCGTTTTCCGTCATCGCCATCGATATCGACCATTTCAAGCAAGTCAACGACCAGTGGGGCCATGCCGTGGGCGATGACGTCATCCTGCGCCTGGCGCAGCTGATGCGCGCCTGTTCGCGCGATGCCGACGTGCTGTGCCGCAATGGCGGCGATGAATTCATCATGCTGCTGCCCGACGCCGACCTGGACGTGGCCCTGCAGGTGGCCGAGCGCCTGCGCGCCAAGGTGGCCGCCGCCGTGATTCCCGGCGCGGGCGCCGTCACGGTCTCGCTGGGCGTGGTGTCGTCGGAGCAAGATCTGGGCAAGGCGGGCGGTGCGGACGCCGTGCTGCTGGCCGCCGACGCGGCCCTGTACGTGGCCAAGGAAAACGGACGCAATTGCGTGGGCATCACGGAACCGGCCTGACGGGCGTGCCGCGCGGCATGAACTGATCCGCTGTTTTTGTGTGGTATCTGAGCCTGTCCCGTTTGCCCGCCAGCGTTTACCATGTGGCGCTGATGCGGTACAACGGGGACGACGGGCATGGCAGGGATGGATATTAATGACGTTTGAGCAAGAATCTGGCATCCGCTGCGACGTCGATGGGCGGCCGCATGCGCCGGCCTTCCTCGACTGCCGCGAACTCAATTACGGCCAGCACAGCGTGCTGCCGCTGCACCCGTTTCGCCTGAGCGTGCCGGAAGCGGCGCTGGCGGGACTGCTCGACGAACCGTTCAACCGTTTCGTGCAGGATTGCCGCGAAGACGACCTGCAGTACGAGGAAAGCGACTTGCCCGAGCTCATGCAGGCCGGCTACCCCGACATCACGGCCATGCTGGCGGGGCACCGGCCGCTGCTGGCCGACATGATGTACGACTTCATGATCGGCGACCTGATGTGGGCCATCGGGCGCGCCAGCGGCTATTGCCGGCCCCGCGCCCGTTGCCCGGGCGACGTGCAGGCGGCCGATGGCCGCGCGTATTTTACCGTCAATAAAGTGGAAAAAATCTATTTCGCCGATGGCCAGGTCATCCTGGAAGGGCAGGGCTATTACGGCGCCTACATCATCTGGCTGACGCAATGAACAGGCGGCAAATGGGGACTTGACCTTCCTCATGTGGGAAGGTTTATAGTCCTGCCATGAACCGTGCCTTTTTCCGCTCCCTCGCCCGCTCGCTGCTGTGGCTGCTGGCCGTGACGCTGCCCTTGCAGGGCTTTGCGTCGGCCATGCGCAGCTGCTGCGTGGATGAGCGGGCGGCGGCGGCCACCGTCACCGTCACCGCCGAGGCCATGCAGGCGCCCCAGTGCCATGACATGGCCGACATGGCCGGCATGACCCACATGCAGGGCCAGCCGCTGCACATGGCCATGGACGATGGCGGCGCCGGCCACCCCGGCCACGATTGCAGCAACCATGGCGCCTGCACCGTGGGCGCCACGGCGCCGCCCGGCATGGCGGCCTTGCAGGCCCTGACCCTGCGCGCGCCACCGCCGGCGCTGGCACCCGATTCCCCGTTCGCCGGGCATATCCCGCCTGGCCCCGAACGTCCCCCGAGAAGCACGCACTCCGCCTGACCGCCCGTGAACCTGGCGGTGCGCCGCCGCACGTCCCTGCACGTGGCGATGGCACGCCAGCGTTCCACCGCGCGCCCGCCGCGCCATACCCTGTCATCCAAGGAATACCATGAAGCAAATAATTAGCCGCGCGCTGGCCGCCGGCGTCGCGCTTGCCGTGCCGCTGGCCGCCTCCGCTGTCCCGCCTGCCCAGTCCACCGCCGGCCCGCAGGAGGCGCAAGCCGCCGTGCCGGCCGCCACCTACCGTTCCGCCTTCGACGGCTACCGTCCCGCCGCCGAGGACGAGGCCACGCCCGACCAGACCTGGCGCGCCCTGAACCAGAAAGTCGGCGATGCCGGCGGCCACATGGGCATGATGCAGATGCCGGGCCACAAGATGGATGGCCACAAGATGGGAGGCCATTCGATGCCGATGCAGAAGATGCCAATGGATCACGCCACGCCCAAGCCGGATGCCAAGCCGGCCCCGCAACACCACCATGAGGGACATTGAGATGACCGGACTCACGACCTCCACTTGCCTGACGCCGCTGGCGCTGGCGGCCGTCCTGCTGCTGGGCGGCTGCGCCAGTTTCAGCCAGGATGGCGGCATGCGGACGGTGTCCGCGCTGGCCGATGCCCGCACGGGCGCACCCGATGCGCTGGCCGCCGGGGATACGCAGGCCAGGCTGGCGCAATTGCTGGCCCAGCCGCTGGACGCCGACAGCGCCGTGCGCATCGCCCTGATGAACAACCACGGCATGAAGGTGGCGCTGGCCGAACTGGGCGCGTCCGAGGCGGATCTGGTGCAGGCGGGGCGCTTGCGCAATCCCGGCCTGTCGTTCGGCCGCTCGCACGGCAGCCACGGCAATGAAATCGACCGGGGCGTGAGCTTCGACCTGGCCGGCTTGCTGACCATGCCGCTGCGCGTGAACATCGAGCGGGGCCGTTTCGAGCAAGCCAAGCTGCAGGCGGCCAGCAGCGCCGTGCAGCTGGCCGCCGACACGCGCCGCGCGTATTTCAACGCGGTCGCCGCCGTGCAGACGGAACAGTTCATGCAGCGCGCGCTGCTGTCGGCCGAGGCGGGCGCGGAACTGGCCACGCGCTTGCAGCAGGCGGGCAACTGGAGCCGCCTCGACCAGGCGCGCCAGCAAGTGTTTTATGCGGACGCCGTCAGCGACCTGGCCCGCGCCCGCCACCAGGCCACCGCCGCGCGCGAGCACCTGACGCGCCTGCTGGGCCTGTGGGGCCGGCAAACGGCGTTCACCTTGCCGCAGCGCCTGCCCGACTTGCCGGCCCAGGCTGCAGAGGCCGGCAATATCGAGGCGCAGGCCATGGAGCAGCGCCTCGACGTGCAAATGAGCAAAATCGACGCGCATGCCACGGCCGACGCGCTGGGCCTGTCGAAGGTGACGGGTTTTGTCAATGTGCTCGACGTGGGCTATACCAACAAGAGCAGCAGCGAGGCGCCGCGCGAAAACGGTTATGAGGTGTCGCTGGAACTGCCCCTGTTCGACTGGGGCACGGCGCGCAACGCCAGGGCGCAGGCGCTGTATGAGCAGGCGCTGCAGCGCACGGCGGGCACGGCCGTCAAAGCCCGCTCGGAAGTGCGCGAGGCGTATTCCAGCTACCGCACGGCCTACGACCTGGCGCGCCACTACCGCGACGAAGTCGTGCCGCTGCGCAAGACGATCTCGCATGAAGTATTGCTGCGCTACAACGGCATGCTGGCCAGCGTGTTCGAGCTGCTGGCCGACGCGCGCGAACAGGTCGCCAGCGTGAACGGCGCCATCGCCACCCAGCGCGATTTCTGGATCGCCCAAACTGAATTGCAGTCAGCCATCAATGGCAGCGGCCCAGGTGCGGCCACTGCGGCAAAGGAATAATGATGATTACACGTAGAAACTTTTTCATGAACGCGGGCGCCGTCGCCCTGAGCGCGGCGGCCGTCAGCCGCGTGGGCGCGGCCTCGTTGCCGGAAGCCGTCAGCATGGCCGGCGCGGACACCAAGGCGCCGCCACCGCCGCCGAACGGGCGCCCCTACAACCCCGTCGTCACCCTGAACGGCTGGTCCTTGCCCTGGCGCATGAACAACAACGTCAAGGAATTCCACCTGGTGGCCGAACCCGTCGTGCGCGAACTGGCGCCCGGCATGCAGGCGAACCTGTGGGGCTATAACGGCCAGTCGCCCGGCCCCACCATCGAAGTGGTGGAGGGCGACCGCGTGCGCATCTTTGTCACCAACAAATTGCCGGAACACACGAGCGTGCACTGGCATGGACAGCGCTTGCCGAACGGCATGGATGGCGTCACGGGCCTGACCCAGCCCGGCATTGCCCCAGGTAAAACCTTTGTGTATGAATTCGTCGCCAAGCGGCCCGGCACCTTCATGTACCACCCGCATGCGGACGAGATGACGCAGATGGCCATGGGCATGATGGGTTTCTGGGTGACGCACCCGAAAGACCCGAATTTCATGAAGGTGGACCGCGATTTCGTCTTCTTGCTCAGCAACTACGACATCGATCCGGGCAGCTACACGCCGAAGATCATGACCATGACGGATTTTAATTTGTTCACCTTCAACAGCCGCGTCTTCCCCGGCATCGACCCCATGGTCGTGCGCCAGGGCGACAAGGTGCGCGTGCGCGTGGGCAATCTCACCATGACCAACCACCCGATCCACATGCATGGCCATGAATTCGAGGTGACGGGCACGGATGGCGGCTGGACGCGCCCCGAGTCGCGCTGGCCGGAAGTGACCACCGATATCGCCGTGGGCCAGATGCGTGCCGTCGAGTTCACGGCCACGGACCTGGGCGACTGGGCCTTCCACTGCCACAAGTCGCACCACACGATGAATGCCATGGGGCATGACGTGCCCACCATGATCGGTGTCGACCACCAGGGCGTGGCGGCCAAGATCAACCAGCTGGTGCCCGGCTACATGGTGATGGGCGAGCGGGGCATGGCCGACATGGGCGAGATGCAGATGCCGATTCCCGACAATACCCTGCCCATGATGGCGGGCGACGGCCCGTTCGGCGCCATCGGCATGGGCGGCATGTTTACCACAGTCAAGGTGCGCAAGGACCAGAAACCGGGCGATTACCGCGACCCGGGCTGGTACAAGCATCCGGCCGGCACCCTGGCGTATGAATGGACGGGCGCCTTGCCGGAACCCGTGCGCGGCCAGGGCGCGGCCAAGCCGGCGGCCAAGGGCGGCATCGAGATGACGGTGCGCAAGCCGACAGGGCATGGCGGACACTGATCGCTTGCTTCGGGGGCTTGCCTAGCACGGCAAGTCCTTGTGCATGTTGCTTTATATCAAGGAATTGTTGGTTAGTGACAATCCGAGCATTTTTTTAACCGTTTTTTCCCTATATTCAAAGCATTGCTGTGCTTATCCGCCACCGTCTGGCTTGGGAGGAAACATGTTGAATCAAATGAAGGTAGGCACGCGCCTGCTCGCGGCCTTCTTTTGCGTGGCCCTGATGGGGGCCATCGTGGCCGGCATCGGCATCTTCAACATGGGCAAGATCGATACCATGGCGGGACGAATGTACACTCAGGAGCTGCTGGGGCTGTCATACATCAAGGAAGCGAATATCGCCCTGATCAAGGTGGGCCGGGCGCGCAGCAATTTCCTGCTGGCTACCACGCAGGACGAGCGCAGCAAGCGCCAGGCCGATATCACCAAATTTCTCGACGTAAATAAAAGCTATCTGGCCAAGGCGCAGCCGCTGTTCGTCACGCCGGCCGCCAAGGACCTGTTTGCCCGCTTTGCCGCCGTCGAGGCGGAGTACATCGCCACCATGCGGCAGGCGCTGGTGCTGGCGGCGGCCGAGCCGCTGGCGCAGCGCAGTCCCACCTTGACGCAGCTGCTGAACAAGACACGGCTGCATGCCGACGAGCTTGACAGCGTGCTGGATAAATTATCTTTGCAGAAAGAAGAGCGGGCCAAGGCCGCCGCCGACCAGGCGTCCAGCGTGTACCAGACCAGCCGCAGCTTCATGATCGCACTGGTGCTGGGCAGCGTGGCGGCGGGACTGGCGCTGGGTGCGCTGATCACGCGGGCATTGACGCGCCAGCTGGGCGGCGAACCTGCCTATGCGGTGCGGATCGCCGGCGCCATTGCCGAAGGCGACCTGACCGTGGACATCCGCACGGCCAGCCACGACAGCGACAGCCTGCTGTTTGCCATGAAGACCATGCGCGACAAGCTGGTGGGTATCGTCAGCCAGGTGCGCTCGGGTACGGACACGATCAATACGGCGTCCGGCGAAATTGCCCAGGGCAACCTCGACCTGTCGTCGCGCACGGAAGAGCAGGCCAGTTCACTGGAAGAGACGGCGTCGTCGATGGAGCAGCTGACCTCGGCCGTGCGCCAGAACGCCGACAATGCGCGGCAGGCCAATGTGCTGGCCGGTGCCGCTTCCGACGTGGCAGGCAAGGGCGGCGCCGCGGTGGAACAGGTGGTGCAGACCATGGAATCGATCAACGCCTCGTCGCGCAAGATCGTCGACATCATCAGCGTCATCGACGGCATCGCCTTCCAGACCAATATCCTGGCCCTGAACGCGGCCGTGGAAGCGGCGCGGGCGGGCGAGGAGGGCCGTGGCTTCGCCGTCGTGGCGGCCGAGGTGCGCAACCTGGCGCAACGCTCGGCCAGTGCCGCCAAGGAAATCAAGACCCTGATCGGCGACTCCGTCGAGCAGGTGGAGGCAGGCGCCAAGCTCGTGCATGACGCGGGCAAGACGATGGATGAAGTCGTCACCAGCGTGCGCCAGGTGGCCGACATCATGCAGGAAATCACGGCTGCCAGCGCCGAGCAGAGCGCAGGTATCGAGCAAGTCAACCAGGCCGTGCTGCAGATGGACCAGGTGACGCAGCAAAATGCGGCCCTGGTGGAAGAGGCCGCCGCCGCCGCCGAATCGCTGCAAGACCAGGCGCAGACCCTGACGGAACTGGTGGGCGTGTTCCGCCTGCAGGCGCAGGCCGAACGCAGCGCCGTGCCGCCGGCGAACAATGTGACGCCGCTGCGCCGCCCGCCTGCCGTGGCACGCCAGGGCGTGCGGCGCCTGGCCTGAGCCGGCTTGCCCGCGCGCCATGGCCGCGACGGTGGTAGGCTGTGGCTATCGTTTGCCACCAATGGGCCTGCCATGTCGTCTCCCGCCGTTCCACTGCTGATGCTGTCCCTGCTGCTGGCGCCGCTGGCACAAGCGCAGGACGGTGATCCCGTCCTGCCTTACCGGCCCTCCGTCGCCAGTCCCGCCCAGCTGCCCGCGCCGGGCCAGCTGGAATTTGAAGTGGGCGGCCTGTCGACGAAAACGGGCGACACGCGCCGCGCCAGCTTGCCGTACACCTTCAAACTGGCCTTCACGCCCGAGTGGGGACTCTTGCTCGAAGGCGAGGGCTACGTGCGCGCGCGCGACGACACGGGCCGGCGCGAGACGGGCGTGGGCGACACCACCGTGGTGCTCAAGCGCGCCTTCGTGCTCGACAGCGCCACGGCCCTGGGCCTGGAGCTGGGCTGGAAGGTGCCAACGGCCAAGGACGCCATCGGCAGCGGCAAGAGCGACGTCGCGCTGAACGGCATTTTCAGCCGCGACCTGGGTCCCGTGCACATGGATGCCAACCTGAACGCCACGCGCCTGGGCGCCGCCGATCCCGGCACGGGCACCGTGCAAACGGGCTGGGCGGCTTCATTTTCCACGCCCGTCAGCGCGCGCTGGGGCGCCACGGCGGAGCTTTCCGGCACGCGGCTGCGCGGCGCGCCGGCCACGGCCCAGCTATTGCTGGCCGCCACCTACAGTCCCACGCCGCGCCTGGCCATCGATATCGGCATGGCGCGGGGGCTGACGGGCGCCTCGCCGGACTGGTCGCTGTTCAGCGGTTTGGTCGTGCCTTTAGGAAAATTGTGGTGAAAGGGTGACACTTTCCTTATGTGTCTTTGCGTACAAACTTGTTTCGGCACAAGGTCTACAATGAAGACATAACCAATACAAGGAGTGCCTCCATGAAAAACCTGATACTTGCCGCCGCCTTGCTGTCGGCCGCCACGGGCGCCATCGCCCAGGTTGGCGTCTCGGTCACGATCGGCCAGCCCGGCTTTTACGGGCGCATCGATGTGGGCGACTATCCCGCGCCGCAACTGCTGTACCCGCAACCGATCATCGTGCAGCGTCCATCGCACTATGTGGGCCGCCCGATCTACCTGCGCGTGCCGCCTGGCCATGCGAAAAACTGGTCCAAGCACTGCCGCAAGTATAATGCCTGTAACCAAGAAGTTTATTTCGTACAGGATAGTTGGTATAACAACCAGTATGTGCCCCGTTATCGCCAGCAACATCCCGACCACCACTATGGCCGTCCCGGTGGCCGTCCGCCGCAGCCGCAGCATGGCCGGCCGGACCGCCCGGGCGACCATCACGACAATGGCAACCGCCCGGGACGCCCTGGCAACGACCACGGCAACCGTCCAGGTCATGGCAATGACCACGGCAACGGCCATGGCCCAGGCAACAAGCCGGGCAACAATGGCAATGGCAACCGCGGCGATCGGGGCAACGACCACAGGAATTAAGTTAGTCAATCGGAGGATCTTTGCATAGTAAAATCGTAATCGTAGGTGGCGGAGCAGGCGGCCTGGAGCTGGCCTGTAAACTCAGCCGCAAGCTCGGCGCCGGCCAGGTGACCCTGGTCGACAGCCGCCTCTACCATATCTGGAAACCATCGCTGCATGAGGTGGCGGCCGGCACCCTGGACATCCACCAGGAAGGCCTGTCGTACCAGATGCTGGCGCATGACAATGGTTTTACCTATGTCTACGGTCCCCTGATCGCCCTCGACGCGGCATCGAACAGCCTGACGGTGGGCGCCATCGCCACCGACAAGGATGAGCAGCTCTTGCCGCAGCGCACGGTCAGCTACGACCAGCTGGTGCTGGCCGTGGGCAGCACCTCGAATTACTTCGGCGTGCCTGGCGCCAAGGAAAACACGATTTCCCTGAACGCCACGGAGGACGCGGAACGCTTCCGCCTGACCCTGTTGAAACTGCTGGCCATGGCCGAGCAGCGCCAGGGCGACGCGGGCCATCCCGGCGTCGATATCGTCATCATCGGCGGCGGCGCCACGGGCGTGGAACTGGCGGCCGAATTGCGCGAAGCGAGCGGCGTGTATGCGGCGTACGGCTTCCAGAACCTGAACGCCATCAAGGATGTGCGCATCACCTTGCTGGAAGGCGCGCCGCGCATCCTGGCGCCGCTGCCCGAACGCGTTTCCATCGCCGCCTCGAAATTGCTGCACCAGCATGGCATCACGGTGGTGACGGACACGCGCGTGACGGCCATCGACCCCGACAAGGTGACGGTGGCCAGTGGCACCAGTTACGCGGCCGACATCTGCGTGTGGGCGGCCGGCATCCGCGCGCCGGAATTCCTCGCCACCCTGGGCTTGCCGACCAACCGCGCCGGCCAGCTGGAAGTGACGGGCATGCTCAATGTGCAGGGCCATGCGAATATCTATGCGCTGGGCGATTGCGCCGCGTGTGCCGGTCCCGACGGCAAACTGGTGCCGCCACGCGCCCAAGCTGCCCACCAGCAAGCGGATTACCTGCTGAAAACCTTCCTCCTGCAAGCGAAGGGCAAGCCGCCACAGACCAAGCCGTATGAATACCTCGATTACGGTTCGCTCGTGTCGTTTGGCCGCACCACGTCGGTGGGCACCCTGATGGGTTCGCTGAAGGGCCTGAGCTGGTTTGTCGAAGGGTTTGTCGCGCGCATGATGTACGTGAGCCTGCACCTGATGCACCACAATGCCGTGCTGGGCAGCGTGCGCACGGCCGTCATGGCCATGGGCCGTTTCCTGATCAAGCGCAGCACGCCGCAGGTCAAGCTGCACTGATCCGTTTTCATTCCGTCAAAAAGGGCCGCAAGGCCCTTTTTTCATTTACTGCGCGCCACCGGCGCCGCCTCGCAGCGGCCCCGCGTCATGGGAAAGTCAATGGTGGTGAATTTGCCCTTCAAGGTGCCGACGATGCTGGCGTGCAGGATGCGCTCGCTGTCGCGGCGGTAGATGATGCGGCTGGGGAAATCATTGTCCAGGTTGGCGAAGATGAATTCGTTGGGCTTGTCCTGGCGCAGCAGGTTGAAGGTCACGGGCGGCTGGCCCGACGGCTGCACGATGTAGGCAAGCTGTCCCGGTTCGGTGAGGCGGATCTGCACGAACTCGAACGCCGTCGTCTTGCCGCCCTTGACGGTGCGGCTGGTGCCGAGCAGGGTGCCGCCGGCGGCCGTGCTCCATTGTTCGCCGGAACCGGGTTCGGCGCCATCGACGTTCCAGCAGCCGGCCAGCCAGGCCAGCTTGTCCACGGTTTCCGGCGGCGGCACGGTTTTGTCGGCGGCCCGGGCGGCGCCCATGGCCAGCAGCGCTGCCAGCAAGGCCGTTGCGATTCGTTGCATGCTGTCTCCCCTTGTCGATAAGATCATGTCCCAGTGTAGCCGATGCGCGGCGGCGCGCGGCGCAACGGTGGCAAAACCCTCTATACTCGGAGCACCGCCGATCACCACCTTGCCGAAAGTCCGCCATGCATGACACTGCCAAGCAACCACTAACCGCTGTGCCAGGCGATGCTGCCCTGCACATGACCCTGGAGAGCCTGGGCCTGGAGCCGGACAGGCTGGATTTTTACCAGTTGCTGCTCTCGTGCACGGGCGAGGAGGCGGCCGAGGAAAAGAGGCGCCATGCCTTGCATTTCCGCATGCAGGGATACGGCAGGGCCAGTTTCATCGCCAGCCTGGAGGCGCTGCCGGCGCCGCTGCTGCGTTTCCCCTTGTGGCGCACGGAACTGGAACGCTTGCCTGGCGCACTGCCGCGCGATGCCTTGCTGGCAAGCGTGCATGGGGAGCTGGGCCAGCCGCCTGGCAGCTTTTTACAGACGGTTGGCTGGAAGACGGCGCAGGCTGATATCTGGCAAAGCCTGCTGGCGCTGGCGTTGAGCCAGGCCCATCCGGCCGACGCGGCGCTGATGCGGCAATTGACGGATGTTTTGCGCGTGGGATATTTCCTGCGCCTGCTCGATGGCCGCCTGGGCACGCTGGCGGGCCAGGCGGAATGCCGCGCCGCGCTCGTCGCGCAGCTGGTGCTGCCGCAGGCGATCGTGGGGGCGCCGCGCTGAGGCGGCGGTCAGCTTATTCTTTTGGCGTAATACGGGGAAGTATCACGCTCAGGGCCGTGCCGCCTTGCGGGTTGGCCGCCTGGCTCAAGGTGCCGCCCAGGTAGTGGACCCGTTCGCGCACGGAGCGCAGGCCGTGCTTGCTCATCTCGACGGGGGCATGGGTGGGCAAGCCCACGCCGTTGTCCTTGACGGTCATCATCAGCGCTTCGTCATTGTCATCGATGATGATGTCCACCTCGGTGGCCTGCGCGTGGGCGGCGATGTTGCTCAGCGCTTCTTCCAGGGTGCGCAGCAGGGCCACGCCCACGTTGCGGGGGCAGATCAGTTCATCTTCCGGCAGGCTGCAGCGCACGGTGATCTTGTGCTGTTCGGCAAATTGCGCGGCCAGTTCGCCCAGTGCCACATTCACGCCGAGAAATTCCAGCTTGTCGTTCCACAGCTTCATCTGCATCTGGCGGTTGGTTTCGATCACGTTCAACAGCAGTTGCTTCATGGTCGCCGCGCGGTCCAGCAGGGCCGCTTCCTGCGGCATCTTTTGCGTCAGCAGCGACAGGTGCATGGTCAGCGCCGTCAGCGAGGAGCCCAGGCTGTCATGCAGCTGGCGCGACAGGGCGCGCCGCTCGTTATCCCAGCTGGTATTGACGTGACCCAGCAACTCGCTGAGATCGGCGGCGCGTTCCGCATCGGCTTGGGCCGTTTCCTGGTTCGGATCTGTTTGTGCGGACATAGCGCCCCGTGAATGGTGAAAGGAGAGGACCAAATTCAAGTTGTGGATCATACATGATGATTTCATCGCAGGGCGCATGGATGGAAAATTTCTGTCTTTTCGGCAATTTTAATCTCCTCCCATCATTTTTGTGCAATAGGAAACTTTATGCCTGCTGCCGTCATCAGCAAGTGTACGCGCAGTTACGTACGGTTGCGCACATACCTGGCCAGGCACGCCTGCCATAGTGGGGGCGTGCAACATCTTCACGCAGCATCGCCGCCAATTTGGCGCAGGGCGCGGCGCAGGCCCATTTATAGAAACGAAAGGACATGCCATGAATATCGAAACCATCGTCGACAAGGAATACCTCGACAAAAGCTTCCGCGACATCGTCAACGCCCCCATCAGCGCCTTGCGCGGTGTCAGCGCGAAAGACGCCAAGGCTTTGCAGCAGGCGTTTGGCGTGACCACCGTGCGCGAATTGTCCAACCTCAATTTCGTCAAATGGGCCAGCGCGCTGGCCATCCTGGCCGATGAAGAGGGCATGAGCGGCGAAGAGCGGGCCAAGGAAGAATTGCTGGACGACGCCGTGGAAATGACTTTCCCCGCCAGCGACCCGATTTCCGTCGATGCGGGCATCACGCGCATCGAAGTGTCGCCCGATACCGTCGATGCGCAGACGGATCACCAGCATGCTGGCAAGCATGAGGCTGCGGCAGTCAAGAAATAAGCGGTGAAACGTCAAAAAAACCGGGTAGCCGCAAGGCGCCCGGTTTTTTTATGGGTATCACCCGCTCAAGCGGGCATCACCCGCTCAGGCGTCAGGCGATCGATGGGATGCTGCTTTTCTGCATGTTCACTTGCGGTACGATCACCTCGTGCGGCGAGCAGCAAAAACGGTTCTTGCCGGCGCGCTTGGCCTCATACAGGGCCGTGTCGGCCGCGCCCAGCAGCGATTCGACGGATGTGGCGTCGTCCGGGTAGATGGCGATGCCGATGCTGGTCGACAGGCGCAGGGTCAGGTCGTTGATGAAATACGGTTCGGAAATGACTTCGATCAGCTTGGCGGCCGGTTCGCGCGCGTCGCCCTTGCCAGCCAGGTTGCCCAGCACGATGACGAATTCATCGCCGCCGATGCGCGCCACCGTGTCTTCCTTGCGCGAGGCGCCCACCAGGCGCGCCGCCACCATTTTCAGGATTTCATCGCCGTAGCCGTGGCCGTAACTGTCGTTGATGGCCTTGAAACCGTCCAGGTCCAGGTACAGGATGGCCGACTTGCCCCGGTTGCGGGCCGAATGCTGCAAGGTGTGCTCGATGCGGTCTTCCAGCAGGCGCCGGTTGGGCAGGCCCGTCAATGGATCGTGCAGGGCCAGCTCCTGCTGCTGCTTGCTGTATTGCGCCAGCTCCTTGTACAGCAGGCGCACTTCCAGCATGTTGTGGATGCGCTTGTGCACTTCCATCAGGTCGAACGGTTTGCTGATGAAGTCGCGCGC
>RCMZ01000596.1_pt1 | contig 16857 bp, 16 predicted proteins | sample 2041141 | NCBI WGS metagenome assembly RCMZ01 (sample SAMN09708263, study PRJNA481090) | Wastewater metagenome, whole genome shotgun sequencing project. | biome: sewage; isolation source: Davis station wastewater (DW) | place: Antarctica: Davis Station | collected 2010-03-01
ACTAATCTAAACTTAGGAAATCTTAATCATGATGGACTATACAGGGCTAAGTGCAGTGGCTGCGGTCGCTCAGGAAGGGAGTTTTGAGAAGGCTGCAAAACTGCTTCGTATCACACCGTCGGCTGTTTCTCAGCGGGTAAAATTGCTGGAAGAACGTATAGGCACTGTGCTCATAGTGCGTGGGCAGCGTTGCCGGGCTACTCCACAAGGCGAATTGATTTGTCGCCACATTGAGCAGGTACGGTTGCTTGAGGACAGTCTGTCGCAGCGATTACCCACTATGCTGGGCAACAATGAGCGCGACGGCCATTTGACACTGCCGGTGGCCGTGAATGCTGATAGCTTGGCGACCTGGTTCCTCGACGCTACTACCGAATTCTCTAAACGTACCGGCTATCTGTTGAATCTTTTTATTGACGATCAGGAACACACGGCAGAATGGCTTAGGATGGGACGGGTTGTTGGAGTCGTTACTGCCCATGATCGTCCTGTTCAAGGTTGTAAAAGCCTATACCTGGGCTCAATGCGCTACCACGCAGCCGCTAGTCCAGCCTTCATCAAGCGCTACTTTCCTGACGGCTTAAACGCCTCAGCTCTTAGCCTTGCACCGGCCTTTTTATTCGACCGTAAAGACAGGTTGCAGGAACAGTGGATACATAAGATTACGGGGCGTTCTCTGAACTTTCCTGTCCACTGGATACCATCCACACAGGGCTTCATTGATGCAGGAATTAAAGGCTTGGGATGGGGAGTGAGCCCGGTACATCTTTTGCAGTCGCACTTTGACAGTGGGGCACTGGTGGACCTGTGCCCTGGGCAATTTATTGATGTGCCGCTGTACTGGCAGATCAATGGCATCGCTGCACACCAGCTTACCGATCTAACGAATTGCATTGTGACCACTGCACGTACCTGGTTGGATACAGGAGTTGATAGTTAAACATTCAGGGTTTTATGTGGAGAGGTAGATGGTAAACATGCGCAGTTAAACTAAGGTGTCGCGGCCTCTCAAAGGCAGCCTTCACTTGGATCTGACAATGAACAACCAACTTGATCTATTCGCAGTACTTGGTGCTTATCAGAGTGCTCGCGATGTAGTGGCATTATTGCTGTCATTGATTTGTGACTCCAAACTGAAGAGCTTTATTTTCCTGTCACGACCTCGCAATAATCGACGCATGTGGTCAATAAAGCACACCTGCAATTCCTGTTTTTTTTGAGAGGACTACCATCAACTACTATGCAGCAATTTAAAAGCAAGGCAAGAGCATCACTGACTCTGCTTACCTTGCGGATACAAAGATAGACCACTTACTCAGGTACGTTGACTGTGCTCTTGTGAACATTCATTTAGACTGTTCTCTTGCCCGTTTTTCCGTCTGGATTCGCTGGTAGATTTCCTCTCGGTGCACCTCGACATTCTGGGGCGCATCAATCCCTAAACGTACCTGACCACCTTTAGTGCCTAGCACCGTAATCCGTATATCTTCACCAATACAAATCGTCTCGCCTTGGCTGCGCGTCAAAATAAGCATCCGTACTCTCCTTTTTATTAGATCGCATAGGCACCAAACAAGTGCCTAGGCAAACCTATCAAAATCTGCTGGCTGAAACAAACCGAAAAAACCAGTATCGGATTAACAGCACACAACACAGTCTCCCAAGCAGATAATACGAGGGCATCTAACATATCTGGAGCGAAACCAGGTAAAAACGTGACCGTTAACTCAAGGTGTAACTCAATGAAAAAAACACATGATCTTCGTATATCTGACCAGCCCATCAAAGCTTTAATCGACAGCGCCGCTGATACGCCTCTGCACTATTACTGCCTTGCTTTTATGTATGCAAAAAAAGACGCTAGAGGATCAATATATGTGAGCCTAATGGAAGAGAAAATCACCGCCGATGTGATTATCGCTGCAAAAAACAAGATGCTAAAACTCTACGGAGCAGATCCAGATGCAGCTGTTTTAACTTCTGTCTCATATCTTGGCTTCATGAAGCCAAGCGAGTTCGACCCCGACAACTTGTCAGGGGAGCTTTTGGAGTGACCATTGACGCATTGCGTATTTCAAACAGCAGCCTGACCGCAATGAAATTAACCGGCATTGCGGCCATGCTGGCTGATCACTTCAATGCTTTCATAAACCCTGACTACAGCCAAACATTATTTGAAGTTGGGCGGATTGCATTCCCGCTATTTGCGCTGGTTCTCGGCTACAACTTGGCCCGGATTCCATCGAATAAAATGCTCAGGATTATGCTTCGGCTTTTAATATTCGGCATCGTGGCAACACCGATATACATCATCTTGGGTGGCGGACTGCAGCATTGGTGGCCGTTGAACATACTATTTACACTGTGCTTAGCCACTATAATCGTCTACCTACTCTCGCTGCCTACACACAATCGCTGGGCAGTTACCGCCCGAATGACAGCACTACTTCTGTTTGCAGTGGCCGGTGGTCTGGTCGATTATCTCTGGCTTGGTTTGGCGTTGGTGATCGTAGTCTGGCGATTATTCTCAGGCTTTTCTGCCGTTGAAAGCTCTATCCTGCATATACTGCTGTTGGGGCTGCTTGGACTGCTGTGCGTAATGAATGACAGCCTAGCAACACTGCTCGCATTGCCCATCATTTACCTGACGATTGTGGCTTGCCAAGACATTCGCTTACCACGCATGAAGTGGTTTTTTTACTGGTTTTATCCAGGACACTTGATAATGCTATTCCTGATAAAAACGGTCTTCTATTAAAGCAGATAAATCATCTTCAATTTCCATGGACAGTGTTAATCTGAAGCGAAAGCTCAAGCTGAGCTTCTTTATAACTCTATTGGGATATCTAGGTTGCTGGCTACTGGGTTACTGTTGGCCCAAACACAAGGTCAAAGCCGTTTTGATAGCTCTAAAACTACAAATCAAATCTTTACCGCCCTAACTTGCATTTTTATTATTAAGTTACTGTGAGCATCGTCAATCCAGCATGCCACTACAATAATGAAAAACACAGAGAATACGATGCGCTACTACAAAACGCTTATCCTCAGTTTATATTTTATGATGCATGGCTCAGCTATTGCAGCACCTGACTTAACCCAGAAAGTCGGCTTAACTGTTGCAGATGGAAATTCAAAATACTATCGCTTTGAACAACTGGCTTTCACATCAGTTGACCAGCAAAGACATTACCGAATCACTGTTGCTGTTCCTAAAGCCCCTGCTCCCAGCAGCGGTTACCCAACGTTATACATGCTCGACGGCAACGCTGCCTTGGCAACCTTAAGTGACCAGAAGTTTAGTCGCTTACAAGGTGCTGATCTGCCAGTCATTATCACCATGGGTTATGACACCGAATTGTATTTTGACGTCATAGCAAGAGCGTACGACTACACTCCGGAGTTAGCGCCTGAAGTGCAACAGCATGAAGCACGACAATACGGCGGAGCTGAGACCTTTTGGCAGTTTGTAGAGCATACGATAAAACCAAAAGTAGCGCAGATCGCTAACCTAGACCCTGACAGACAGGCTTTATGGGGACACTCCTTCGCAGGTCTATTTGTTCTACACACGCTATTTAACCACCCAGATAGCTTTCAAACGTATATTGCGGCTGACCCTTCTCTGTGGTGGCAACAAGGGTTGATATTAAAAGCTGAAACCCCGTATCAACGGCGTAATAAACGACCGCAAGCGCAGGTGTTAATCCAGCGAAGCTCATCACAGCGTGGTAACGAAAACCTGCAGGATGATGCAACACGTAACTTAGCTAAACGCTTAAGCCTTATGCCCGAGCTAGAAGTGCAATACCACGAATACTTTCAGCAGACCCACGGCAGTTTATTAGCCGCTTCAATACCAGCTGCTCTGCGTATGGCACAAGGTATTGTTTATGAATAAACAACAGCCCTTTGACTATTATCACGAGGCAAGCGTAACTTTATCGATTGATACTCTTTTGTATCGTATTCTTTAACAACTACTTCTCATTGCTCCTGTTAGCAACAGGCTGCCATTATGAGGGTCTTCCATAATATGACAGTCGACACCGTACAGCTGTCGAATCAAATCAGACGTTATAATATCTTTAGGTGCGCCTTCGGCAATAATGGCGCCCTGTTTTAATGCCACAATATGATCAGCATAACGACATGCCGACATGATATCGTGAACAACCATTACTATGGTTTTCCCCGCTTTTGCCAGCTGACTAATAATCTCGAACACTTCGATTTGATGACCTAAATCCAAAGCAGACGTTGGTTCATCCAGCAGCAGCAATGGTGTACTCTGCGCCACCGTCATTGCCAGCCAAGCCCTTTGCCGCTGTCCACCTGAAATTGAGTTTAGAGCACGACCAGCTAAAGCCTCCAAGTTAGCCAAACGTATGGCATCTTGTACGATCGCTTCATCCTCATAGCCCCATTGCTGCAAAAACCCTTGATGCGGCTGCCGTCCAAAGCGAACCAACTCTGTCACCGTTAAACCATCTGGAGCGTGTGCTTCTTGTGGCAACAAAGCCAAGAGCTGCGCCACCTTTCGATTGGGTTGCAGATGAATTGACTTTCCATTGAGCAACACTTGTCCATCTTTAGGTTTTAATACCCGAGCTAAACCTGACAGCAAGGTGGATTTACCACAGCCATTGGGACCAATAATGGCAGTTATTTTCTGTTCCGGAATCTCTAGTGAAAGCTGATCTATAATCAGCTGTTCGCCATACCCCAGACTTAACTGCTCAGCAACCAATGATGCTGGCGTAAGTGTGTGCGCTAAACTCGAATTAAAAAAAGTCATAATGTGCTTTGTTGCGGTTGCCGCAAAAGAATCCAGATTAAATAAGGACCACCAACAATGGCCGTAATCAAACCGACCGGAACCTCGATGGGAGAAAAGGCATATTGACCGATGGTGTCGGCCAACAACATCAAGCAACTTCCTACCAGTCCAGCTGATAAAACGGGTACTCGATTAGCTGAACTCATGCTGCGCGCAGCCTCTGGCGCAGCCAATGCAATGATTCCGATCGGTCCCGCCAAGGCGACGGAAAATCCAGTCAGCAAGACAACAACAATAAGAGTCAGCCATCGAGTTTGACGAATTGAAGTACCTAACCCTATAGCAACTGCATCTGATAAACGCATGGTGTTTAAACTGCGAGCGACATACACAGCAAACGGCACACTTAGTATTAAAGCGCAGCCAAGCCAATAGATGGCTTCTTCTGGACGTGCATTTAAACTGCCAACAGTCCACGGGTAGGCACTATTGGCACTGTCCATATCTGTGCGCGCTAACATGAAATTGGTCAGCGCACCAAATACAGCACCTACACCAATTCCCATAATAATAAATCGATAGCCACGCGCACCAGAACCTGCGCTCAAACCAAAGGCCAGCGCTGCCGCGGTTGCAGCACCTGTTAAGGCCAAAACAGGTGTCGCCAAACTGACCGGAACCGCAACAATTGAAGCAACTGCGAACGCGGTTGCACCATTGTCTAAACCAATCACATTCGGCGTTGCTAAACGATTACGCGCCAAGGTCTGTAACAGGCAGCCTGCAACCGCTAAAGCGGCACCGCTTAAAATGGCCGCGATAATCCGCGGCAAACGCAGCTCTTGTATTAAAAACACCGCAAAAGTATCACCCGCTCCAAAAACAGCCCACACACTTTGCTGAAGAGTTAAACCGTTATCGCCAATACTGAGGCCCAACAGAATCAAACCAAGCAGCACCAGTAGTAAAAAAGCTGACATGCACCACGGCGATGCATATGCATTTATTTTCATTCGCATAAAATTAATGGCTCATAGCATTGATAGCCGACGCTGACGCACCACTAAAATCAAAATTGGTGCACCGACAAAAGCCGTTACCACACCCACCGGCAACTCATAAGGAGGGACTAACAAGCGTGACAAAATATCAGCCAGTAGCAATACGCATGGACCCAACAGCAGAGCAATAAAGAAAACCCTACGAATATCTGGCCCCACTAAAGCTCTCGCAATGAATGGCACCACCAGCCCTACAAAAGCAATAGGTCCAGCCGCAGCTGTCGCAGCACCGACCAAGATAGCTACAGCTGCCAAACTAATGAGTTGTACTACAACGGGGTTATGGCCCAAGCCGCGAGCAATACGCTCTCCTAAAGCGAGCGCGGATAACGCACGCACATTAAACAATATCAGCGCAAACCCTAACAACATGACGAAGCCACTGACAACTAACGCTTCTTGAGGACGTCCTGCTAAGGCCCCTATCAACCAAAAGCGCATTTCATCAGCAGTTCGCTGATCCTGTAATAACACCACACTGGTAATGGCTAAGAGCAGACTGGAAAAGGCAGCGCCGGCTAAAATCAGTCGCACAGGATCTCCCTTGACACCCTGCACATGACTTGCCGCAAGCACCAATGCACAGCCCACCAAAGCACCTAGGATAGCCACCCAAATATTCAATGTGGCCGCACTAGCGCCTAAATAAATGGCTGCAACCACAGCAAAAGAAGCGCCTGCGCTGACACCCAACAATCCAGGTTCAGCCAAAGCATTGCGCGTCACAGCCTGCAATACTGCACCGGACACAGCCAAAGCTGCTCCGACAATAATTGCCAGAGCTGTACGCGGCCATCGCAAATCAAATAACACAAAGTGTGTTGCATCATGTTTAGAGCCGACACTCGACAACAACCCCGCCAAGCTTTGCTGCCAGCCAACCGGCCCCGCACCGAACAAGAAGCTGAGCAACACCAAAACGACTAAGCCAATGCTGCAACCTAGCAGCGCCCTATATAAACGCTGCTGTTGGCCCTGCTTACTCGGCATTGATTTCAATACGCTTTAAGTCCTGCAAAACAATATTGGCTGCTAACGGTCCGGAACCACTGCTCCAGACTTGGCCATCAACAGCCAGTACCCGGTTGTTTTTAACTGCAGACAAACGCAGAAAAGCAGGTTGCTGCTTTGCTTGTGCAAGCGCTTGAGCGCCATCTTCATTTAACGTTGCGAGTAATAGCCAATCGCCGTCTGCTTGCGCTAAATTCTCTAAACTTAACGTGTCACTGTGTGGCTTATTTCCTAGTTTTTCAGCCAAAGCAATACTCTTAAAACCGGCCTGCGTAAGCATTTGTCCTGCAAACAACTGGCTGGACATTACTATTGGGCCTTGAGGATTCCAGCGAACAATCGATATATGCAATGGTGCGCCGGTTTGCTTGCGATATGCATTCAGCTGCTGATCTATCGATTTCAGCTTTTCTTCCAAAGCAGCTGTTTTATTCAGCGCTGCCGCGTAAGTGCGCGATAAACTTTGCCAGTCACCACTCACAGCACTGCCTTGCGGCTGAATTGTCGGGGCAATTTTTGACAGCTTTTGATAAAGCATTTTAGACAGCGTCACAGGCGCTAGAATCAAATCTGGTTTCGACCGCAAAATGGCCTCTAAATTTGGTTCTCTGACGCTACCAAGCAAAGCTATCTCGCCTTGCAAGTGCTCCTGCAAGTAAGGCGCAACGCCTGTTCCCCCTCGTGTTGCTAGGGTGCCTATCGGCTCGATACCCACACTCAAAGCCACATCCAATGCAGTCTCATCAAGAGTAATAACGCGCTGAACATGGTCTGGAATTTTTATCAACCCATTTGCTGTCTCTACCGCATGTGTCGCTGCGTGCGCCTGCCCTAGCAGCGTGGCTAATGCCACAACAACTGTGACTGTTTGTAATACTGTTTTTTTAAGATTTCCGATTCGCATAACTGCCCTCAGCATTCAAAAATAGAGCGGCTTGCAACCTTTGCCGCAAAAAGCAATAATAATCATTATCAACTAGACCTCTTTATCAATCAAGGCGTTTCCATGTTAATTAGCAATGCTCTTGTCACCGTAGAAAACCCAAACCGTTATATCAACCGTTTATGCAAACACTGGGCTCACAAGTTTGAGGTTGAGCAGTCAGAGCTCGCTGGCACGATAGATTTTGGCCATACGCTGTGCACTCTTACTGCCGCAGACAATGAATTAAAATTACACCTCAAAAGCAACCAACCCGAAGAGTTAGACAAAATGCAGCAAGTCGTTGCAAATCACTTAATTGGCATGAGCAATCAGAATATTGTCAATGTGACATGGGAGTAGCGTAAGCCTCTTTCACAGCTTTTATGGAAGTCCTGTCTATGCAATCTCAGCCCGCTTCACTGCCCTTATTAAACCAACAGGAAATTGCTCGCCGCTCTAGCCCTTTAACTCTGGATCACCAGTGCATCTATCCTCTGCAGCGACGCACTGATAAGCCGCTGCTAACAGGTTGTTTTCAGGTTATTGCTCTGCGGCATGGGCTCATTCTGCATACAGCCAACGTCCATAACCTGCACGAGGTCATCACACAGGCAACATTACTGCCTAGTATTAAGCTCGCGATTGTGATCGAAGGGCAGGCCGACATTTCATTTGATCAGCAACACTTTGTACTGGGTAGAAGCTCAGACCAACACTGCAATACAGCATCACTGGTTAGCTTGACCCGCCCTACTCGTTTTGAGCGTCGCGGCTTGTCGCAGGGATATGAAAAAACAGTGAGTATTTCTTTTAGTCATGCATGGCTCTTAGACAGTCTTCCTAGCATTCCAAAACAACTATTGCCTTTCCTTGAGCAACATCTAAGCTCACATCTGTGGCAACCCTCAAAAAAAGCGCTGACGATAGCTCAACAAATATTAACCACGCCGCCTACCCTATTGGGTATGCATCAGCTGTTTTTAGAGAGCCGTTGTATTGAGCTAATCAGTGAAGCATTGTTTAGCCTGATTAAACCTACACCTTCTTACGCCAGAGAGACGCCTCCCATTAATCAGCAGCTTATGCAGGCCAAATTATTGCTAGACAGTCCACAATTCACCCACCTATCGCCAGTAGACATTGCCCAGCACATTGGTATGAGTATCAGCAGTCTACAGCGATATTTCCGTAACAACTTTCATGTCAGCGTAGCTCAATATCATCGGCAACAGCGTCTAAAACGCGCTCTTCTCTCGCTGCAAAAAGATCAAATAAATATCAGTCAAGCCGCAGATATAGCGGGTTATAGCAATACTGCAAACTTCGCCACAGCTGTAAAAAAAGAATTTGGCGTCACACCAAAACAATTTCAAAGCAAATTCTGAGGCAGCAACCTGTACTGCCTCAATTTTGTTTTGACTTAAAAACTAAACGTTGCTGAAGTATAGAAGCTACGCCCAGGTTCGTTGTACGTTGCTGCTCCCGCCCCGTATATGGTCCGAGGATCGCCAACGCCTACAGCGTTGCCACGACGGTATAAACGCTTGTTAAACAGATTATCAATACCAGCAGTAAGAACTAATTGTTCACTTAGACCATAGCGACCACCCAGCCCAACCAGCGCATAGGGCGATAACTGTTGCTGCTCTTCACCTGTGGCTCGTATGCCTTGAAAATCATACTTGTTTGGCTTTTGCTTACCGTACCAAGTGACATGTGTGTGCAAGCCCAAGCGTTTGCTTACCTGCCAATCCAAACGCGAATTTAAAGTAAACTCTGGAATAACTGACAATGACTCGCCTGTAGATTTATTTTCACTCTGCAGCATGTATGTCAGATTATTCGACCAATCCAATGTTGGTGTCAGACCAATATTAAACGTACCTTCAAGCCCTTCAACGACAGCTTTAGAAACGTTATCCCACATAAAAACATCTGCATTAGCAAATCCACCCTGCCCTCCAGATGCCTGTCCAGCTGGTTGCAGTCCCGCTTCAACCTTGTTGCGATAACTGTTGTGGAAATACGTCATCCCTGCAACGATATCGTCTTTAACAAATTCAATTCCCAGCTCCTTATTCACACTTGTCTCAGCCTTGAGATCTTTGTTGCCTTGTAAGTAGCAAGCTCCACCAGCACCCCAGCAACCATTGCCTCGACTGTAGAGTAAATAGCTGGGATTGGTTTGATACAAGTTAGGAGCTTTATAAGCACGAGCAATACCTGCTTTTAATGACCATGCGTCATCAAAGTGATGCGATATATTTAGCGCAGGACTCCAGTTGCCACCCGTGACGCTATGTTTGTCATAACGTAAACCTAGTGTCAGTAACGTATTGTCCGTTAGCTCAATATTGTCCTCAATAAATACCGAAACAATATGATCCTTCGCTTGAGCGTCACGCTGCGCAGCAGGCACGCCACCCACAAGCCCTCCTTCTGTTGTGGTTTGGCCTACAGAGTTGTCATCAGTGAACTTACTTTGCGTCCATTCAGAGCCAAAGGTCAGCACTTGATTAAGTCCAACAAGCTCTACAGGCATATCAAATTCAGCATGAGCACGGTACTGGTGCAGCGCTGAAGTACTTTTATTATCATCAGAAAACAGACCTTCAGTACCACCAGCCAGGCCTTCATCTAAGCGACGGTTGCGTGTTTTCTCATACTGAATATAGCTCAACGAACTACCAAGATCGTACTCACCTCGATGGGTGAAAGCGTAGTTTTCGCGATACATCACATTGGTTTCACGATCAAGATATCGCTCAACTCGATCTGAGGTAGCAACTAACTGCCCCGCTGCATTAGTGGTGTAGTTATTGGTATTTTGTGTATCCCCTGTATAAATATTTCCTTGTCGACTAAAACTGGCATCTACATCAAATTGATGGTCCATCATCGGCTGAAAACTTAAACGTGCAGCCAAATCTTTATTCCGTACACCTTCACGTCCAGCGGGATATGTATCACGATAATCTACACGGCCTGGAATAAACCCTCGTGTAGACTGGTGGCCTCGATTAATATCTTTTTCATCTGAATCTGTCTTTGCCACGTTACCTGAAATACGGAATCCAACCGTCTCGGATAGCGGACCCGCTAGCATAAAGTTCATACGTTCGCTGGCACCATCCTTCGAGGATTGTGGCTGGTTGGTATACGCAGTCACAGATCCTTGGAAAGTCTCTGGCACACTTTTAGTAATAATATTAACGACACCCCCAGCCGCACCACTACCGTATCGTGCTGCGGCTGGACCACGTAACACCTCAATGCGCTCAACAGATTCAGCAGGCACCCAGTTCGTGTCGCCGCGTGTATCGCGCTCACCACGCCAGCCGTAGCGTACTGACTGACGACTGCTGGCCGGTTTGCCATCAATTAAAATCAGAGTATTCTCTGGCCCCATGCCACGAATATCAATCTGCCGGTTATTACCACGCTGTCCACTGGTACTGTTTCCTGTCAGATTGACCCCTGGCATTGTTCGAATGACTTCGGACAGATCATTATTAACGGGCCGTTTAGCAAGATCTTCTGCCGTAATAATAGACACTCCGGGAGCCTGCTTCAAAGTCTCCTCAGCGGTACCTAGCACCACAACCTCACCTAAGTCGTACTTACTTACATCAGGTTCGTTCGCTTGCGCTGTCACAGCAAAAGCGAGCCCACTGAGTAACCATAAAGATTTCTGCATGCTGCACATCCATAGTAACGATTATCATTCGTAAGAAGTATGCCATGCCCTCATCACTGTAACTTTTGCAAAAACCTCAGATGTGTTTGCTAAAGAGTCACACATTGCTACAACTTCGCACAAACGCTGCACAAACGCTGCACTTTCAGATGATTGCAGCGATATTGTTCTAGAGTCTATTGGGCACACCAATCGATAAAATGACGCTTTTGCTGTAACAATGGTTTACAACCAAATAATAATGATTATCATTACCAGCGAATTAACTCTTACTTCACTGGATTTTTCACATGCACCCTCCTCTAAATCAACACACACCCGCCCTATCACTGTTAGCTTTTTTCATTGCAAGTTTTGGCACACAACAGTCATTCGCAGAAGAACAAACCGTTAAGCTAAAAAACACGGTGATAACCGCCTCGGGTTTTGAGCAGCAAATTAAAAATGCCCCTGCCTCCATTAGCGTTATCTCTGGCGAACAATTGGCTAAAAAATCATACCGAGATGTAACTGATGCGCTAAAAGATGTGCCCGGTGTTGTCGTGACTGGCGGCGCGAGTTCTAGCGATATCAGCATTCGTGGAATGGGAGCTAAATACACGTTAATTCTGGTCGACGGTAAGCGCCAAGACTCAAGAGCAACGCGACCTAACAGTGATGGCCCGGGTATTGAGCAAGGCTGGTTACCGCCGATTGAAGCCATTGATCGAATTGAGGTTGTGCGCGGTCCAATGTCATCGCTGTACGGCTCTGATGCCATGGGCGGTGTTATTAACATCATTACTCGCAAAACCAACACTCAATGGCGGGGATCTTTGCGAAATGAATACACCGCACAAGACCGCTCAGAGTCTGGGGATTATCATCAAACCAACGCCTATCTTTCTGGGCCGTTGATTGATGGGGTTTTGGGTTTGCAGCTCTTTGGACAAACGTCACGCCGTACAGAAGACCAATTCTCTAACGGCTATAACCAGCAAAAATCTGACAGCCTTACCAGCAAACTTGCTTTTACACCCAATGAACATAACGAACTTATTCTAGAAGCAGGTAAAACTGAACAAGAACGCAACGCACGAAAAGGTCGTAGCGCCACTCGATCTGACTCACAAACTGATTACGACCGCACTCATTTCGCATTGACCCATAATGGCCACTGGGACAACGTGGTCAGCGAGTCATACATCCAGCAAGAGAAAGTTGAAAACCCTAGCCGTCAAATGGAGCTTAAAAACTCTGTTTTTGATACCCAATCATCTATTTTCTTAGGGCAGCATACAGCCACTCTGGGTGGTCAATATAAATACGAAGATCTGCATGACGAAGGCAACCAGCTAGAAATGGCGCTAGACAAAAACCGTTTAACCCGTTGGTCTTGGGCGGTATTTGCAGAGGATGAGTGGCAGCTGCACGATGACTTTGCACTAACTGCCGGTTTGCGCTTAGACCGCGACGAGAACTATGGCTCACACTGGTCACCTCGTATATATGGCGTCTGGAACCCTTTAGAGCAATGGACATTCAAAGGGGGAGTCTCAAGCGGCTATCGCTCCCCAGACATCCGATCCGCGGTAGATAACTGGGGACAAATCACTGGCGGCGGCGGTGATCCCGCAATTATCGTTGGCAACTCTGCACTTTCTCCTGAAAAATCATTAAGCACTGAGTTTGGTGTCATTTGGGATAACTTAAAGAACTTAAGCGTCAGCACAACACTCTATCAAACGAATTTTAAAGACAAAATCACCGAAGAACGACGCTGTACAGATGGTGATGGTTCCGCTGCGAACGGTGCTTGCATGATAGGAAGTACAGCCTATAAGTTTATTAGCGACCGTATAAACGTTGATGAAGCGCAAATGCGTGGCGTTGAAACATCCTTTGATTGGAATATCACTGAGGCATTAGATCTAAGCTCCAGTTACACGTTTACTCACTCAGAACAAAAAAGTGGAGCATTTAAAGGAAAGCCTTTAAATAAGATGCCAAAACATATGTTTAACTCAACCTTAGACTGGACTGTAAACGAACAAGTAAGCAGCTGGGCACGTGTAAATTATCGCGGCAAATCGTCTGACTACCAAAGCCGCAGCCGAATGAGCACCGGCTCACCCTCCTATACCTTTGTTGATTTTGGTGGAAACTACAAAATCAATAAAAATCTGTCGCTAATGGCTGGGGTTTATAACGTATTCGACAAGCAAGTGGATTACGAAACATATAACACTGTTCTTGATGGGCGTCGCTATACTCTCGGAGCAACTGTTTCGTTTTAACAACACACTAAAACTAAAACTAGAGCTCGTAGCATGAGCATAGTTGACTTTAGTCACTGAAACAGACTGCTGCTTGTGGCATGGTCATCTAGAGGAAAGGATTTATCGTGAGGTAGCCGCTTATTACAGGGTAGCTTTACTATTACAAGGAAAACGAAAATGATTTTTCCAAAAAAACATCAGATTACTTTACCTACATTGTTACTGACAGCAATAGTATTTTCAAATGCCGCACAAGCAAACGTTGTTGACATTGTCATTAATAATGTAACAGACGTAGGCCTGATTCTTGTATCAGAATCTACTTACAATAAATTTCCGGCTACAATTCCTGCCAAGAGAAAAGAACCGGTAACACTTTATATGGGAGGTACTCGTTCCGATATTGAGGCTGTATATAAGCGCTCAGACAACGGGGCAGCTTGCCGCTTCACAGCCTCGCATATTGAGCAAGTTTCAGGCCCTTATTTTGATAAGTCCGCCACTTCAATAGGGACGCCTATGGCTACTTGCTCAGCTTATCAAACACCGACCTGGCGTCCTCCGTATAACTATAAAGCAGAGTTTGCATTTTACAACTAAAACAGTGAAGTGTTTGCGCCGTTCATAAGGCTCATGAGGGAGTTACTTTACTGGTCACAACAGGAGTAAGGATGTGGCAATTCAAATTAATCATATTATAAAGTCGGCATCCAATTGGCAGCCTGGTGTTACGTTCAAGAGAGAGCACCATTACAACCAAAAAGCTGATATCACTTTAGCTGAATCTGCTATGAGCATGACGGCTCTTCTTCAAAGCGAAGCTAAGAATACGGAAGCCGCGCAAGCAACCGGTTTTGATAAAGTTGTTTTAACGCTACATCAGCAAATGCTGAAAAGCGGCAAAGATGCGGAAGCTTTCAAGGAAGTCCCCAACAATAGGGACCCCGCACGTCTTGAGTTATCCCAGCAGGCAACCAACTATTTACTTACTGCCCTTTACGGCCAAGAAAAGCTGCATCAGGGCGTCTCTGATGAAAATCCTTTCGCAACTCTGGATAGATTAACTCTGTCTAGCATGGCATTTGATGATTCAGGTGCTTTTACATCGGCTGAACGTCAACTGGCGTTTCTGGAAATATCAGCACGAGACGAAGAATTTATCAAAAAGACATTTGACCTTCAGGCATCTTTAAGAAAAAAAGATGATTCTATTGCTTGGGGAGAAGCAACCAGCTACCTGCGCGATGCTCAATTGGCCACAGCGATGAGCGAAGGCGAAAGGAACTGGCGTGGCTGGCCTACGGCCGATGAACTGTCTGCTCGAGCCAGTTTTTTTATGCGCCAGTTTGGGGTAGAAGAGCTTGATTTTCCCATCTATGACAACCTGAAGAAATCGACCGACTCGGCCCTAGCGGTAATGGTCAGTCAAGACAAGCTCACTGAGTGGAAGTCCATTCCCATCAAAAGCCTTGAGGCCGGCCAGAAAAATATCAGCCTGGTGCAAGCCATTGTAGATGCTGCAATTTCCAAAAACCCCAGGCTCGACATTACTGGTAAAGAACTGAGTCAGCAGATTGCTCTCTATGTGTCTATAGATAGCTATAAAAAATAGTTTATGTTGGAGTAAAAAATGACATTACAGATGTATTACGAAAACCGAAACAACCAACTTTGCCAAAGATGATGAATTGTCTTCAGCTTACGTGGGCAATGTTAACTGAAACGAATGCTCAAGCTGAATCTCTTTATAACCCTTGCTCAACCTAGGATATTTTTCCCTAGATGAAGCCGAGCTGGACCGTTTAGTTTTTTGTTTGCAGAGTTTGAAGTGGCCTTCATTAACAAACTCTGACAGTCAGCTCGCTGGACATCTAGCCACGTTTCACACGCACTTGCTCTTTGAACTTCCGGCCAGGTCGGAAACGGGGCAATACCGACTCAGGAGATGCTGTCACTTCAATAATTTCCCCTGTTTGTGGATTGCGCCCAGTACGTGCAGGCCGTGCGCTTTGAGCCCGTGGCTCAAATACACCAAAGCCTACCAGCGTAACCTTGTCACCAGCTGCCACACTCCCTTGGACGCTCTCAATAAAAGCCCACAGCGCTAGATCAGTCGCTGCCTTGCTTTGGCCAGTCATCGATGACATCCGTTCAACCAGCTCCACACGATTTATGTTTCTCATCACTCACCTCTTCATTCTTAACTTCAGAGACCAACAGCTCATCATTAACCATAGGAAATCGCCATACAACAACAAACCCGAAATACACTATGTCGGCTTACGGCACACAGTCTACAAACGAAGCTTTATAGTGATTTGATCAGTAAATCTGCCCGGAGCCAACCAGTTGAAATCTACCTTCATGAGGCTATTTAAGAAAGAGCCGACCAGAATAGTCTCCACCAACCGGCCTACAACAACACCGGAAACAGAGAATGGCGCAGTTGGCTTCATCCTGCCCAAGACTGCAAATGAGCTGCTTTCAGAGGATCATAGAGAAGTCATTCTTGACCGGATTTGGGAACAAACCTCCGTATCACGCGAATCATTTACTAGACTATACCAAGCGCCTATCGCTCGATATGCAGAGTTGGTACAGGAGCTTCCAGCCAGCGAATCACATCATCATAGCTACCTAGGCGGGATGCTGGACCATGGACTTGAACTGGTCTTGTACGCTTTACGGTTACGACAGAGCTACCTACTTCCAGTTGGCGCAGCACCGGAGGATCAAGCGGCTCACGCTGATGTGTGGACTGCTGGGGTTGCCTACGGCGGATTAATGCACGATACCGGCAAACTACTGTGCGATATCAGAGTGGAAACTAAAAGCGGTCAACCATGGCACCCGTGGCACGGCCCCTTAACAGAAGGCTACCGTTTCAAATACATTCACGGCCGTGATTACAAACTTCATAACGCTGCTGCAGCGTTGATGGTTCACCAGGTCTTGGGAACCGAGGTGATGGACTGGATCAGCAAAAACCAAGCGCTTTGGGGCAGCTTACTGTATCTATTATCAGGTGATTACACTGAGGCAGGTGTTCTTGGTGAAATCGTCTCCAAAGCAGACCGTACATCTACCGCCATGAATATCGGTGCTAATCCTGAAAAAGCACTACA
>RCMZ01000604.1_pt1 | contig 16846 bp, 15 predicted proteins | sample 2041141 | NCBI WGS metagenome assembly RCMZ01 (sample SAMN09708263, study PRJNA481090) | Wastewater metagenome, whole genome shotgun sequencing project. | biome: sewage; isolation source: Davis station wastewater (DW) | place: Antarctica: Davis Station | collected 2010-03-01
GAGCACCTGCTTTCGGCCATGGCTGGCCTGGGCATCGATAACGCCTACGTCGAGCTCTCCGCGTCAGAAGTACCGATCATGGACGGCAGTGCTGGCCCCTTTGTGTTTCTGATTCAATCGGCGGGCCTGGAAGAACAGGACGCCGCGAAGAAGTTCATCCGTATTAAGCGTGAAGTTACCGTTGAGGACGCCGGCAAGCGTGCCACTTTCTTGCCGTTTGAAGGTTTCAAGGTCAGCTTTGAAATCGACTTCGATCACCCGGTGTTTCATAACCGCACTCAGTCGGCCAGCGTGGATTTTTCCAGCACATCGTTCGTCAAGGAAGTCAGCCGTGCGCGGACTTTCGGCTTTATGCGCGATATCGAGGCTCTGCGTACGCAGAACCTGGCGCTGGGCGGCAGTGTGGACAACGCCATTGTGGTCGATGAGTTTCGCGTACTGAACGAAGACGGCCTGCGTTATGAGGACGAGTTCGTTAAGCACAAGATTCTCGATGCGATCGGCGATCTGTACTTGCTTGGTAACAGCCTGATTGGCGAATTCCGCGGTTTCAAATCCGGCCATGCACTGAACAATCAACTGTTGCGCGCGCTAATTGCGCAGACGGATGCTTGGGAAGTCGTGACCTTTGATGACGCCAGTACGGCGCCCATCTCCTACATGCGCCCAGTTGCGGCGGTGTAAGCACTACCTGTTTCACCCTCCCTTATTAAAGCCACCTGCGGGTGGCTTTTTTTATGCCTGCAGTACGCGGTTATTAACTGGCGCTGTCAGGTTTTTTCACATGACTGGCCAGGCGCTCTAGGGCGGCACGCAGTTTTGGGTCGCTGATGCCGTCGGCCGTGGTTTGGATGCTTTCGGCGGCGGCGCTGGACAGCACCATGCTCGGATTGACAGGCTTTTGCGGGTGATAAGCTGGTTGCACCTTAAATAGAATGCGTTGCAGGCCGGCAAATTCTTCGATCAATTGCAGCTGCCGTTGCAGACGACGCTGTTGATAGCGCAGACGCGTCGCCCAGTGCCCATCGGTGACTATTAATAGCAGGCAGCCTTCTCGCCAGGAGGCCAAATGGCAGTGCTCGCGCGCGGCCGGTTGTAGCTGGCTTTCCAGTAAGTGCTGTAGACGATCCAGGCGCTGAGCCGCGCTGAACAGTGCTTTCAGCGGTTTGGCTTCGCGCAGCAGGGCCGATGGCGCGCGGGCTTGCAGGGGGCGAAAGGCCATAGCAATAGCTCAGGTATAAAGCGCCATGGTAGCAGAATGCTTCGGTGAAACTTTCGGCGAGGCTATTACTGTTGCTGGGCACCGCACATAGGCTGGGTATCACGCAGCTTTCTTCGTCGACGTTTCCGAGTAGAATGCTGCCTTCGCAAGCGGCCATGAGGGCTGCGCGGGTGACTTTAACGCCACCCTTCATCCATACGCGTGGAAGAAACTGTCGATATGTTTGCGCCTTTATTAAAGAAACTCTTCGGAAGCAAAAACGAGCGTGAAGTTAAGCGCATGCTCAAAGCGGTTCAGTCCGTTAATGCTTTTGAAGAGCAAATGCTCGCTCTGTCCGATGAGCAATTACGGGCCAAAACCGATGAGTTGAAAGCGCGGCTGGCTAAGGGCGAAACACTCGACCAAATCCTGCCGGAAGCTTTTGCTGTCGCCCGTGAGGCTGGCAAGCGGGTGATGGGCATGCGTCACTTCGATGTGCAGCTGGTGGGTGGCATGACCCTGCACGAAGGGCGTATTGCTGAGATGCGCACCGGTGAAGGTAAGACCCTGGTGGCAACTCTGGCGGTGTACCTCAATGCGCTAGAAGGCAAGGGCGTGCACGTAGTCACGGTCAACGACTACCTGGCGCGTCGTGATGCTAACTGGATGCGCCCGCTGTATGAGTTCCTCGGTCTGAGCGTGGGTATCGTCACGCCGTTTATGGACCCGCAGGAAAAGCGCTTGGCTTACGCCGCTGATATTACCTACGGCACCAACAACGAATTTGGTTTTGACTACCTGCGCGACAACATGGCGTTCAGCCTGGAAGAGAAGTTCCAACGTGAAATGAACTTTGCCGTGATCGACGAAGTTGACTCCATCTTGATCGACGAAGCGCGTACTCCGTTGATTATCTCGGGTCAGGCCGAAGATAGCTCCAAGCTCTATACCCAGATCAATCTGCTGATTCCGCAGCTCAAACTGCATGTTGAAGAAGTGGAAGGCGTGGTTACTCAGGAGGGTCACTACACCCTCGACGAGAAGACCCGTCAGGTAGAGTTGAACGAGCAGGGCCATCAATATATTGAAGAGTTGCTCACCGAAGCCGGCCTGCTGGCCGAGGGCGAGAGCCTCTACTCAGCACACAATCTGGGTTTGCTGACCCACGTGTATTCAGGTTTGCGCGCGCACAAGCTGTTCCATCGCAATGTCGAATACATCGTGCAGAAGGATCAGGTGTTGCTGGTCGATGAACACACCGGCCGCACCATGCCGGGTCGTCGTCTGTCGGAAGGTCTGCACCAAGCGATCGAGGCCAAAGAAGGCCTGCCGATTCAGGCGGAGAGCCAGACGTTGGCCTCGACCACCTTCCAGAACTACTTCCGTCTGTACAGCAAGCTCTCCGGCATGACCGGTACGGCTGATACCGAAGCGTTCGAATTCCAGCAGATCTATGGTCTGTCTGTCGTGGTGATCCCGACCAACAAAGAGTTGGCGCGTAAAGACTTCAACGACTTGGTTTACCTGACCCAAGAAGAGAAGTACGCGGCGATCATTACCGATATTCAGGAGTCGCTGGCGCAGGGCCGTCCGGTGTTGGTGGGTACGGCCACCATCGATAGCTCCGAGTACGTCTCGCAGCTGCTGAACAAGGCGGGTATTGAGCACAAGGTGCTGAACGCCAAGTTCCACGAAAAAGAAGCGGAGATTATTGCCCAGGCCGGTCGTCCGGGTGCGCTGACCATCGCCACTAACATGGCGGGTCGTGGTACTGACATCTTGCTCGGCGGTAACTGGGAAGTTGAAGTGGCGGCGTTGGAAAACCCAACACCCGAGCAGATCGCGCAAATCAAGAGTGACTGGCAGAAGCGTCACCAAGAGGTCATCGCCTCTGGCGGTCTGCATGTGATTGCCTCTGAGCGTCACGAATCACGCCGTATCGACAACCAGTTGCGTGGTCGTGCCGGTCGTCAGGGTGACCCAGGTTCGAGCCGTTTTTATCTGTCGCTGGAAGACAGCTTGATGCGCATCTTCGCCTCTGATCGGGTGAAGAACTTCATGAAGGCTCTGGGCATGCAGGCCGGTGAAGCGATTGAGCACCGCATGGTGACCAACGCCATCGAAAAAGCCCAGCGCAAGGTTGAAGGCCGTAACTTCGACATGCGTAAACAGTTGCTGGAATACGATGACGTCGCCAACGAGCAGCGCAAAGTGATCTATCACATGCGTAACAGCCTGCTGGCCGCCGACAACATTGGCGAAACCATTGCTGAGTTCCGCGAGGAAGTGCTGGAGCTGACGTTCAATCAGCACATTCCGCCGCAGTCGCTACCAGAACAGTGGGATCTGCCGGGCTTGGAGCAGGCGCTGTACAGCGATTACGGCCTGCGTCTGCCAGTGCAGCAATGGATCGACGAAGACGATCACCTGCACGAAGACGGTCTGCGGGTAAAAATCACCGAGCAGCTGTTGGCCGCTTATCGCGAGAAAGAAGAACAAGCCAGTGCTGAAGGGCTGCGTACCTTCGAGAAGCAGATTCTGCTACGGGTACTGGATGATCTATGGAAAGACCACCTACAGACCATGGACCATCTGCGCCACGGCATTCACCTGCGCGGTTATGCGCAGAAGAATCCGAAGCAAGAATATAAGCGCGAGTCGTTCACCCTGTTCCAAGAATTGCTGGCCTCGATTAAGCGCGACACCATTCGCGTCTTGTCCCACGTCCAGGTGCGTCGCGAAGATCCGGCTGAAGAAGAAGCACGCCTGCGCCATGACGCCGAAGAACTGGCCAAACGCATGCAGTTCCAGCACGCCGAGGCGCCGAGCATGATCGAGCCTGAGGTTGAGCCCGCGGACGAAGGCCAAATGCTTGGCGCAGCTGAGCCGGTACGCAACGAGCCAAAGGTCGGCCGCAATGAAGCCTGTCCGTGTGGCTCAGGGAAGAAATACAAGCACTGCCACGGGCAAATCAGCTAAAGCTGCCTAGGCTGTGTTCTGCGCCGCGACCGGCTTAGCCGCTCGCGGCGTTTTTCGGTTAATTTTCCGCTGCGCAACAACGCAGCATCGGCTCAGCAGCGGCGCTCTCCAGTCACCCTGAAAGAGTTATCCGGTTGCTCAGCCCTATTCCATAAGGAGCTCACTACATGGCTGTTGGTCTTGGTCCTCTGCCTACCTTGCATCCGGTTCCCGGCTTTGAGCTGGGCATTGCCTCTGCCGGTATCAAGCGTCCTGGGCGCAAGGATGTGGTAGTGATGCGCTGTGTCGAAGGCTCCCGTGTAGCCGGCATAACCACCACCAACGCGTTCTGTGCCGCGCCAGTGATCGTTACCCGTGAGCGTTTGCAGGGTGCTGTGCGCTACTTGCTGACCAACACCGGCAATGCCAACGCCGGTACGGGTGCCGATGGCTTGGCCAATGCCAAACGCGCCTGTGCGGCGTTGGCGCAGCTGACCGGTGTGGCCGAGAGTGCCGTGCTGCCGTTCTCTACCGGTGTGATCGGTGAGCCGCTGCCAGTGGAGAAGATCGAAGGCGCATTGCAGGCTGCGCTCGACGATTTGCACGTCGATCACTGGGCTGAAGCGGCCATCGGCATTATGACCACTGACACCCTGCCCAAAGGTGCTAGCCGCCAGTTTGAGCATGACGGTGTGACCATCACCGTGACCGGTATCAGCAAAGGCGCCGGCATGATTCGCCCAAACATGGCCACCATGCTTGGCTACATCGCCACGGACGCTAAGGTGGCCACTGCGGTGCTGCAGGATTTGGTCCGCGATGCGGCGAATAAGTCGTTCAACCGCATCACCATCGACGGCGATACCTCGACCAATGACTGCTGCCTGTTGATTGCTACCGGTCAGGCGGCGTTGGCAGAAATCAGCGAGAGCCGTGGCGAGTTGTTCGCCAAGCTTAAGCAGGCGGTGTTTGAGGTGTTTATGGAGGTAGCCCAGGCCATCGTCCGTGATGGCGAAGGCGCTACTAAGTTCGTCACTGTGCAAGTTAATGGCGGCGGCAAGCACCAGGAGTGCCTGGATGTCGGTTATGCCGTGGCTCACTCCCCCCTGATTAAGACCGCGCTATTTGCCTCTGATCCCAACTGGGGACGGATTCTCGCCGCCGTCGGTTATGCCGGCGTGCAGGATCTGGATGTCAGCAAGATCGACGTGTACCTCGGCGAGGTGTGTATTGCCAGTAAAGGCGGACGCGCTGCTAGCTACACCGAGGAGCAGGGTGCAGCAGTGATGGCGCGCGAGGAGATCACCATCCGCATCGAGTTGGGGCGCGGTGATTGCAGTGAAACCATCTGGACCACCGACCTGTCCCACGAGTATGTGCGGATCAACGCCGAGTATCGTTCCTGATCGATTTAGTCGTTGATTGTGGGAAACTGGGGGCGCTGCGGCGCCCCCAGTGCGTTGCGCGCGTGTTGATCTGCGGTTCTGCGCAAGGAGTTCTCTGATGACGATGCAGCTGGTGATAGGCAACAAGCGTTATTCCTCTTGGTCCCTACGTGCGGCATTAGCACTGGAGTTGACCGGGAAGCCCTATGACGAAGTGTTGATCGGCTTACGTCAGGCTGATACCCGTGCGCAAATTCTGGCGCACTCGCCGACCGGTAAAGTGCCGCTGCTGGTCACTGAGCAGGGGCCGATATGGGATTCTTTGGCGATAGCCGAGTACTTGGCGGAAACCTACCGAGAGGCGCATTTGTGGCCGCGTGATCAATATGCTCGCGCCCTAGCGCGCAGCGCCTGTGCCGAGATGCACAGCGGCTTTGTTGCCTTGCGCACGCATTTGCCGATGGATCTGGTGCATGACCAAGCGCTGGCGGACACGCCTGCGGATGCCCTAGAGGATATTCAGCGCGTCATCGAACTCTGGACGCAGTGCCGCACGCGCTTCGGGGCGGATGGCGGGTTTTTGTTCGGTCATGCCAGTATTGCCGATGCTTTCTACGCGCCAGTCGCGGCACGTTTGCGCAGTTATCGCGTAGCGCTGCCGCCGCTGGCAGCGGACTATGTTGCAACCATTTACCAGTGGCCGGCCTTCCAGCGATGGTTGCAGGCGGCCCTAAAGGAGCCTTCGTGTTGAAGCGTATACATGTGGCGGTTGCGGTGATTCGCCGTGCCGATGGGCAGATTCTGCTGGCCAAACGAGCCGATCAGCAACATCAAGGCGGTCTGTGGGAATTTCCCGGCGGCAAAGTTGAAGCTGGCGAAAGCGTGACTGCTGCCCTGCATCGCGAGCTGCAGGAAGAGCTCGGTATTCGCGTCACCGCCGCGCGACCGCTGATCAAAGTGCGTCACGATTACGCCGATAAACAGGTGCTGCTGGATGTCTGGGAGGTCAGCAGTTTTAGTGGCGAACCCCACGGTGCGGAAGGTCAACCACTGGCGTGGGTCAGCCCACGGCAACTGCCCGAGTACCAATTCCCTGCCGCCAATCAGCCGATTGTGCAGGCGGCGCGATTACCGGCGCAGTACCTGATTACGCCCGATGAATTGGAGCGCAAGGTGTTGCTGCAGGGCATCCAAACAGCCGTTGCCAATGGCGTGCGGCTGATCCAATTACGAGCGCCGAATATGTACGTCCCCGAGTACCGCGATTTGGCGGTGGACGTGGCTGGCTTATGTGCCGGCAAGGCGCAGCTGATGCTTAAAGGGCCGCTGGAGTGGCTGGGCGACCTGCCTTCTGCGGGTTGGCATCTAACCGCGCAGCAATTGCGTAAATACGCTGACAAGGGCCGACCGTTTCCGGCCGATCGCTGGCTGGCAGCGTCCTGCCACAACGCTGAAGAGTTGGCGTTGGCGCAGCAGATGGGCGTGGACTTTGTCACCTTGTCGCCGATCCAGCCGACCCAAACCCACCCGGATGCCGTCCCGCTGGGCTGGGACGCGGCGGCGCAGTTGCTCGAGGGGCTGAATATACCGGTTTACCTGCTGGGCGGTGTACGTGCTGGTGACACTGAGCGAGCTTGGCAGCTGGGTGCGCAGGGCGTGGCAGGCATTCGGGCATTCTGGCCTATGCCAGCTTAAACCTGGCGATAGCCATTGAGTTTCGATGGCTATCGCTGTGCTGCGTCTTAGCCCGCTTGGGGTTTAGGTGCGGCCTGCCAGAGTATTTCCTCGACCTGCGTGCGCCGACCGATCAGCCGGGCCGCCACGAAAAGCAGGTCGGACAGGCGATTGAGGTAAGCCAAGCTGCTGCCGCCCAAAGGTTCTACGGCATTTAGGTGCTGGCAGCGACGCTCGGCGCTACGTGCCAGGCTGCGGCACAGATGGGCTTGAGCCACCAGGCGCGAGCCGCCGGGCAAAATGAAGTTCTCCAGTGCACCCAGCTCTTCATTCCAATGGTCGATGGCGGCTTCCAAACGCGCAATTTCGGCCTGGTTGAGGGCTTGGTAAGCCGGCATTGCCAATTCGCCACCGAGATCAAATAGCCGATGCTGACACGGGCTCAGCACATCGATCACCTCGTTCAGGCCCGGATAGGTGGCTGTCTGCTCCATAAGATCGGCGAGCAACAGACCCAGCTGACTGTTAAGGCTGTCGACCTCGCCCATGGCTTCCACTCGCGGGTGATCCTTGGTGACTCGACGGCCGTCTGCCAGCCCGGTTTCGCCTTGGTCGCCGGTGCGCGTGTAAATCTTCGAAAGGCGATAGCCCATGACTCAGGTTCCTTGTTCGCTAAGGGTTTGTTGCAGCGGTAGGCGCAGGGTGAAACAGGTGCCGGCCCCCGGCGTGGATTGCGCCTCCATCTGCCCTTTGTGATTGTTGGTGATGATGAAATAGGCCACCGACAGGCCAAGCCCAGTGCCTTGGCCGACTTCTTTGGTGGTGAAGAACGGCTCGAAAATGCGTTTGCACACCTGTTCGGGCATGCCGATGCCGTTGTCTTCGACCTGAATCTCCGCCCACGGTGGGTTCAGCCGAGTACGCAGCGTAATACGCCCAGGCTCACGCTTGTCTGCGCGATGTTGGATGGCCTGAGCGGTGTTTTTTAACAGATTGAGCAGTACTTGTTCTAACTCGTTGGCGGTGACTGGCACAGGGCCGAGCCGCGGGTCGAACTCGCGGACGATATCCAGTCTTTTGAAGTCGAAGCTTTCGGTGAGGTCGAAGTCATTGCCGGCAATCTCTACCGCCTGGTTGATTAGGTCAGGCAGCGCACATGGTGTCAGTGTGCGATTGCTCAGGCGGCTAAAGCTGAGCATGTGGCTAACGATTTTGGCCGCGCGGGTGCCTGCCTGCTGAATCCCGTTAAGTAGTTGAGGGATTTCGCGCAGTTCAAGGTAGTGCTGTACAGCATCCAGTTCCACTTGTGCGGTTTGCGCCTGTTCAAGATTTTTGCCCAGCTCTGGCGATAAGCGTCTGCGAATGTTCTGTACGTTGTGCAGGATGGCGCCCAGAGGGTTGTTAATCTCGTGGGCCATGCCGGCGGCGAGGCCGCCAACTGAGAGCATTTTCTCCGACTGCACCATGAGTTCTTCCATGGCCAGGCGCTGGCTGATGTCGTCGATACGGATCACCACGCCACGACCGCTGCCGCCAACGAGGGGGTAGAAGGTGAGGGCGTAATGGCGTGGTGCTTCATCCTTGAGCCAGGTCACCCGCTCGATTTTCTCCACGCTGTGACGTTCGGCGCTGCGTCTGAGTAAGCCGAGGAATGGCTTGAGCGGCGGAAAGGCCAGAAACACCGGCTGATTCAGGGCCTCATGCAGGGGGGTGCCCGAGAGTAAGCTGGCCTCTTGGTTCCACTGGGTGACGTACAGCTGTTCATCCAAGGCAATCAGCGCGGAGGGCATGGAGTCGATGATGCTGTTGAGATAATTCTGGAAGCCGGTGAGTTTTTTCTCGATCTTGTTGCGCACCTGCACCTCCATCTCCAGTTTGCGGTTGGAGTGGCGGGTTTCTTTGGTCAATTGCCGCGCCTGCTCGCTGGCCGCTTGGGCCTCGTCGCGAGCGCGCTTGAGTTCTTGCTCGCGGATTTCGATGCGGCTGAGCATGGTGTTAAACGCTTCGGCCAGGCTGCCAAGCTCGTCATTGTTGCCGCGGCGGGCGCGCAGGGCGTAGTTCTCTTCACGAGTAACCTGACGCGACAGCGCTTCTAAGCGGCGGATCGGGCGTGTGATTAATTGTTTAATCTGCCGCGCCACCACCAGCCAAAGCAACACGCTGGCGCCGAGAATTACCAGGCTGGCGGTAAAAATGCCTTGATAGAAGCCGTCTGACAGCTGGCTAGAGGCAACCAGTAGTAAGTAACCCGGCGCCTGATTGGGCTGCGGCAGGGTAATCAACCGCGAGGCGCGAAAGTCATCATGACGCCATTCATTCAGGTGTTCAGCGCGCTCTGGCAGCTGTAGTTTTTCGCCGCGTGGCAGTTGCGCCAAGCGCTCGCCATCACTGCCGTAGAGCGCGGCAGCACGCACACTGCTGAAACTCTCCAGCGTATCCAGCAGTGCCGCCGCATTAGCCGGGGAGGCCAAGGCTTGCTGGCTGAGAGCGGGAGTGGCGATCAAGCGTCCGAGGCTGTGCAGAGCCTCAGGCGCGGTGTTTTCTAGGGAAATCCAATAAGCCGCACTGATAAAGGCTAAGTTGGCTACCAGCAACACGGTGGCCAACATCGCTAGCAGAGCAGTCAGTAGTTTTCGGCTAACCGTGAGGTTTTCTAGGCGCTGGCGTAGCGACATGGCAGGCCTGTGAGCAAGAAAGATAAGCTGGGCAGGGTAGCGCGGCGGCTAGCTAGTGGGCAAACCGCGAGCGCTAAGGTAGGCGCACAGACGCTGTTGCAGTGCGTGCAAGCGCGGTACTGCTTGTTGCTGGCGACTTGCTGCGCTGCAGGCATAGTCCAGCAGATAAGCAATCTCGGTACGCCGACCGGCAGCGACGTCCTGATACATCGAGGAGTAGTTGGCGGCGGTGGCTGCAATCACCCGTTGCACCTCGCTGTGTAGGTCGCTGGCGGCACTGCTTTGTCCGCACTGGCGTAACAGTTCGGCGAGCTCGCTGCAAAGCTCGGTAACTTCATTGGCATGCTGGCTGAGTTCGCCGTTGCGGCAGTTGTGCAGCACCGTTAGCGGGTTGATCGCACAATTGAGCGCCAGTTTGCGCCATAGCTTGGCATTGATGTCATCGGTCCACTGATGAGGAATGCCGGCCGCAGTGAGTTGTTCGAACCAGGCCGGCGGGCTGCTCAGGTTTGGATCGCCGAGCCATGTGTTGCCTTGGCCGGCGAAGGTGACGCTGAAGTCTGCGTTGCGAAAGGCGCCTTCGGTGCTGGAGGCGAGAATGCAGCGTGCCATTGGTACTCGGGCAGCCACCGCGTCCTGACTGCCAAGGCCATTTTGCAGCAGGATCAGCTCTGCTCCGGGGCGCAGGCGTGGCGCTAGGCGAGCGACCGCCTCTGCGGCGTCGTAGGCTTTGCATGCCACCAGCAGGCGCTCAATTGGAGTGCTGGCATCGAGGGTTTCCGCACTCAGTGGGTAGAGCTGGGTGTGCTGCGGTTCTATCAGTGTCAGGCCGCCCGCTCGGTGATAAGCGGCCAGGCGTGTCGTATTACGCAGGATTAGGCGAACTGGCAGGCCTGCGCGGGCCAAGCGTGTGGCCCAGAGGCTGCCAAGGCTACCGGCGCCGAGTACGTGCCAAGTCACGCGTTATTGGGCCTTGGGCAAGCGCATGGCATTGATCCGGCCGCTGCTGCAGGCATCGGGCAGCAACTCACTGGCGCGATCGAGCAGCGTTTGTGCTGTGGTCGGCAGCGACTGAGCATCTAGACCGACCAAACTGATGCCGGCTTTGATCGAGATAAAGCCTTCGCTGGTCTTGAAGGCCTTGAGGTTGAGGCCTTCATGCAGGCGTTTAAAGCTGGTGGGCGAGCACTCTTGCAAGTCGGTCAGCAGGGTTAGCAGGCCGAAATGGCCGTCCTCTAAGCGCACCAGTACATCCAGTGGCCGCACATGCTGCTGCAGTCGGCGCGCAACGCTGCGCAGCAGCTCATTATAAAACGACTCGCCATGTTGCTCGCGCAATGGTTGTACATCCTCCAGGCCGATCAGCAGGTAGCACAGCGCGCCGCCGCGCGACTCTAGCTGGCGCAGGCTATCGAGCATTTTCTGCTGCAGGTAGCGGCCATTGCCCAAGCCGGTTAGCGGATCGACCAGATTGCGCTGCTCTAAGCTGTTGATGTTTTGCGCCAGCAAGTGGTTTTCCTGCAGCAAGCGCTGCAAGGTATTGCACAGACGGTCGGCGGCATACACGCGCGGCACTAACTGTTCATGCATGGCCGCTTTGTTGATGAAGTCATCGACGCCACGCTCGAAAGCCTCGCCGAGTACATTTTCACCTTCGCGACCAGTCAGCAGAATGATGTAGGTGTAGTGATGCGTCGTCTCGTCTAACTGCCTTACCCGGCTGGTCAGTTCAAGGCCATCGATCTCCGGCATCATCCAGTCGGCCAGCAATACGCTGGCCGGGCGCTCCTCAAGCAACTTGAGGCCGTCTAGGGCGCTGCTGGCAAAGCGCACGTCGAGATAGCCCGCTAACGTCAGGGCGCGACCAATGATGGCGCTGGAAAACTTGGTGTCGTCCACCACCAAGATGCTGAGGTGCGGATTGGGCATTTAAGGCAGGCTCACAAGAAGGACGATAAGTGCCGGTACATAGGCCAGCGACGTGTTGCTGAATGGTTATAATAATGCCGTATTTTCGTCGCCAAGGCGCCTTCCGTCCATGATGCTGGTCGCGCCTTTTATCTGGTTTTTTTATCTGGAGTAATCCCATGCCCTCGTTTGACGTGGTGTCCGAGCTGGACAAACACGAAGTTACCAATGCCCTCGAGAACGCCAGCAAAGAGCTGGAACGCCGTTTCGACCTGCGTGGCAAAGGCAGCTTTGAAGTCAAAGACCTGACTGTGAACATGACCGGTGATGCTGATTTCATTCTCGAGCAGATGAAACCCATCCTCGAGCAGGCGCTGGTTAAGCGCAAAATCGAAGTCCAGTGCTTGGAGTACAAGGATGCCTACGCCTCCGGCAAAGTGATGAAGCAAGAGGCCACTTTGCGCGAAGGCATCGATAAGGAGCTGGCGAAGAAAATCGTCGCGCATGTCAAAGAGGCCAAGCTCAAGGTGCAGGCTGCCATCCAGGGTGAGCAGGTGCGCATCACTGGCAAGAAGCGTGATGACTTGCAGGAGGCAATTGCGGCTTTACGTGCGCGCGATTTCGGTATGCCACTGCAGTTCAATAACTTCCGCGACTAAGTATCTGCGGACCCGACTGCAAGGGTTGGGTCCGCTTATAACTGACCGATGTCTCAGTTAATGTGCCAAGCTTTTAATCGGCCACACTTAAGTGCGCAGCATGTATGCCGCGGATTAATCAGTAAGCAGACAAAAAAATAGCCGATAAAGCGCAACGCTTAATCAGTTATTCAGCCAGTCGGGCTTTTTCGATTTTATCCAATTCTTGCTGAAAGGCTTGATCAAGAAGGCTGGCCTTCTTGCGCCAAGGCTTACGCTCGGGGTCCGGTTGAGCGGCGTAGGTAACAACTTCCCCGCCGTATACATCCTTGTAACGTTGCGCCTGACGCTCAAGTTCTGCGCGCAGTTCGTCTTTCGTCACGTGGTTTCCATTACTGATGCTGGGCAGATGACAACGCAAGGCTGAAGGCCTTGCTGCTACGGTCACTGCGGGTTGAGCTTGTGTTGAGTCGCCATTGTAAAGGCTTGGGTACAAGAATAAATAGGGTTGTTTGCTGGTTATTTCAAGTTACCGGTCGAATTTCTTGGCTATTAGTAGCGAAGTTAAATATTACCTGTGGCGTTTTTGCTGGAGACTATTGTTGGTTTGCCGCAGCAGTCGAGTAATAACTCATATTCAGTGCCACTGCCAATAATAAAAAAACCCCTCAAAAGAGGGGTCTTTTATAGGGGTGGTGTAGCTTAGACGTTAAAGCGGAAATGCATTACGTCGCCGTCTTTGACGATGTATTCCTTGCCTTCTAAGCGCCACTTACCGGCTTCTTTGGCGCCGGCTTCGCCTTTGTACTGAATGAAGTCGTCGTAGGCGATAACTTCAGCGCGGATAAAGCCTTTCTCAAAATCGGTATGGATTGCAGCAGCCGCTTGCGGGGCGGTAGCACCGACGCGTACGGTCCAGGCGCGGACTTCTTTGACGCCGGCAGTGAAGTAAGTCTGCAGATTGAGCAGCTCGTAACCTGCGCGGATTACGCGGTTCAGGCCTGGCTCGTCAAAGCCTAGGGCTTCGAGGAACATGTCTTTCTCTTCGCCGTCATCCAGTTCGGCAATTTCCGCTTCGATCTTGTTGCACACCGGCACCACGATGGCGCCTTCTTCTTCGGCGATAGCGCGTACGACGTCGAGCAGCGGATTGTTGTCAAAGCCGTCTTCGGCGACGTTGGCGATGTACATTACCGGCTTGCTGGTGAGCAGGTGAAAGCCACGGATGATCAGCTTTTCATCAGTGCCCATGTTCTTCATCAGGCTGCGCGCGGGCTTGCCTTCGGTGAAGTGGCTGATCAGCTGTTCCAGCAGCTCTTTCTGTACCACGGCGTCTTTGTCGCCGCCTTTGGCGTTGCGGGTCACTTTTTGCAGTTGTTTTTCGCAGCTGTCGAGGTCGGCGAAGATCAATTCGAGGTCGATGATCTCGATGTCGCGCTTAGGGTCGACGCTGTTGGATACGTGAATGACGTTTTCGTCTTCGAAGCAGCGCACCACGTGAGCAATAGCGTCGGTCTCGCGGATGTTGGCGAGGAATTTATTGCCCAGACCTTCACCTTTCGAGGCGCCGGCCACCAGGCCTGCGATGTCGACGAATTCCATGGTGGTCGGCAATACGCGCTCGGGTTTAACGATCTCGGCGAGGGCGTCTAGGCGGGTATCCGGCATTGGCACGATGCCGGTGTTGGGCTCAATCGTGCAGAAGGGGAAGTTCTCTGCCGCGATACCGGATTTGGTCAGGGCGTTGAACAGGGTGGACTTGCCAACGTTAGGCAGGCCGACGATGCCGCAATTGAAACCCATGGTGTAATCCTCGCGCAGATGCAGTCTGGAAAAATTAAGAGGCTCAAGCCTTTTGGCTGTGCAGCGTGTGCATCGCTTTGCTCCAGTTGCCGGCCAGAATGTCTGGCAGCACGGCAAGGGCATTATCGATGCTAGTGTCGAGCAGGTCCTGTTCGCTACGCGGGGCGCGGCTCAGGACAAAATTGGCAACCATGCTGCTATGACCCGGATGGCCAATACCAAGCCGTAAGCGGTGGAAGCCGTTCTGGTTGCCTAGCTGGGCGATGATGTCGCGCAGGCCATTGTGGCCGCCGTGGCCGCCGCCTTGTTTGAGCTTGGCAACGCCCGGTGGCATATCGAGTTCGTCGTGAGCGACCAATATGGCGTGCGGCGCAATGCGGAAGAAGTTCGCCAGTGCAGCGACCGCTTGACCGCTGCGGTTCATAAAGGTGGTTGGAATCAAGAGGCGAACATCGTGGCCCTGATGGCTGAACTTGCCCACCAAGCCGAAATACTTTTTGTCGAAACTCAGGTTGACGCCTTGGCTGGCTGCCACGCGCTCAACAAAAAGGGCCCCTGCGTTATGCCGGGTCTGTTCGTATTCAGTGCCTGGATTACCCAGGCCGACGATCAGTTGTACGGCAGTCACGGCAGGAGCCCTTCTCTTAACGCTAGCGAGTAAATTACTCGGCGTCTTTTGCTACGCGCGAAGCGTGGATGTTGGCAATCGGCAGATCTTTGCCGTGTGCCAGTGCAACCAGTTCAACGCCAGCTGGCAGAACCAGGTCAGACATGTGCAGGATCTGACCAACTTCAACATTAGCCATGTCAACGTTGATGAATTCCGGCAGGTCTTTCGGCAGGCAGGAAACTTCAACATCAGCAGCGCTGTGGGACACTTCGCCACCTTGCTGTTTCACGCCAACCGAGCTTTCTTGGTTGAGGAAGTGCAAAGGTACGTGAGCGGTCAGCTTCTGGCCGGCAACGACGCGAACGAAGTCAGCGTGCAGCACGTGGCCTTTGGCTGGGTGGCGCTGCAGGGCTTTGATCACAACAGTTTCTACTGCGCCATCAACGGTCAGCGCGATAACGTGGCTGTAAGCCGCGTCATTTTCCAGCAGCTTGGCAACTTCTTTGGCCAGCAGGCTGATGGATTGTGGAGCCTTTTCGCCACCGTAGATTACGGCAGGAACTTGGCTGGCGAGGCGACGCAGGCGGCGGCTCGCACCTTTCCCCAGGTCGGAACGCGCTTCAGCATTCAGGGTGAATTCAGCAGTCATGGTGTTTCTCCAGATAACAACAACGTCCGTAACGCTTGCGACCGGCGTTCGGACGGTTGGGCAAAAAGCCCCGCACGAGGCGGGGCGCTTTTCGTTCTGCGCGAAGTGCGAAAGGCCAGAGGCCTTAGCGGAACATCGCGCTGATCGATTCTTCATTGCTGATGCGGCGGACCGCTTCAGCCACAATTGGGGCGATATCCAGTTGGCGGATACGGCTACAGGCTTGCGCCGCAGCGAACAGCGGAATGGTGTTAGTCACCACTAGCTCGTCCAATACGGATTTTTCAATATTTTCAATGGCGCGACCCGACAGCACCGGGTGGGTGCAATAGGCAATAACCTTGGAAGCGCCACGATCTTTCAGTGCTTTAGCGGCATGGCACAAGGTGCCTGCGGTATCGACCATGTCATCGACCAGTACGCAGGTACGGCCTTCAACGTCACCGATGATGTGCATCACTTCGGATTGGTTGGCTTTCTCGCGACGCTTATCGATGATCGCCAGATCAACCCCGAGGGTCTTGGCCGCAGCACGGGCGCGTACTACGCCGCCGATGTCGGGGGAGACAATCATCAGGTTCTCAAAACGCTGATCAATGATGTCGTCTACCAAGACTGGCGAGCCGTAGATGTTGTCCACAGGGATATCGAAGAACCCCTGGATCTGATCGGCGTGCAGGTCAACGGTGAGAACGCGATCAATACCGACCACAGTCAACATGTCGGCGACTACTTTGGCGCTAATAGCGACCCGTGCGGAGCGCGGACGGCGATCTTGGCGAGCGTAACCAAAGTAGGGGATCACAGCAGTGATGCGCGACGCCGAGGAGCGGCGGAAGGCATCAGCCATCACCACCAGTTCCATCAGGTTGTCGTTGGTTGGCGCGCAAGTCGGCTGAATGATGAAAACGTCTTTACCGCGAACATTTTCATTGATTTCAGCGCTGACTTCGCCGTCGGAGAACTTGGCAACTGAGGCATCGCCCAGTGGTATGTGCAGTTGGCGCACGATGCGCCGAGCCAGATCGGGGTTTGCATTCCCCGTGAAGACCATCATCTTGGACACGTGCATTACCTGTTGACTGAGGCTGAGCCTGAAAGTCAAAAGCTGTTCAAAAATACCGCAAGCGCAGATTTCTGAACAGCTTCCTAGAATATGGCAGGGGCGGCTGGATTCGAACCAACGCATGCCAGGATCAAAACCTGGTGCCTTACCGCTTGGCGACGCCCCTGTATCGGTGTGCTGCGTTTAGGTAATGGCAGGGGCGGCTGGATTCGAACCAACGCATGCCAGGATCAAAACCTGGTGCCTTACCGCTTGGCGACGCCCCTGTATCGGTGTGCT
>RCMZ01000598.1_pt1 | contig 16817 bp, 18 predicted proteins | sample 2041141 | NCBI WGS metagenome assembly RCMZ01 (sample SAMN09708263, study PRJNA481090) | Wastewater metagenome, whole genome shotgun sequencing project. | biome: sewage; isolation source: Davis station wastewater (DW) | place: Antarctica: Davis Station | collected 2010-03-01
TCGGGGCCGAAGGTGTTGGTGAGCTGCTCGGCGTCCACAACCAAATCGGCGGGCGCCGCCGAAGGGGCCAATGTGACCGCGCCATCGGCCAAGCGCACAGAGCGCTGCATCAGGCGCCCGGCCTCCAGCGCGGTGATCAGAGTTGCCAGGCTGCCAGGGTCCGGGTCGTACTCCAGCAGCAACTCCAGCGTGCCGCCACAGGGCAAGCCGAAGCGGTGCGCCTCGTCTGCAGTGACGCCGTATTTCACAAATGTTGGCGGGCCACTCGGAATGCGGTGGTCTTTGCCTGGGTTTGTCACGGCCGCACCCTGCGCATAGGCCCGCGTATGGCGGTCAATCAGATCGTCTTCTATGCACCCGCCCGACACGGACCCCACCACCGATCCATCCTCACACAGCGCCATGATGGACCCCACCGGCCGAGGCGACGAGCCCCACGTGCGCACCACCGTAGCCAGCAACGCCCGCCGCCCGGCAGCCCGCCAGCCCTGCAGCGTGCGCAACACCATCACATCCAGGTTTTCCATCGTTCCGTCACCCATTCCGTTCTATCGCTTATTCAGAAACCCATCTAAGCCCGCCGCGTTTGAAACCGCGCGGCGCCCACCAGGGGCTGATGCCTGCGGCTCCAAGCCTGCCTGCGCAGGCGTGGACTGGCTGAAGAGGCCGCGCCTATGGCGCGTGCCACCGTGACGCGAAGCGGCTCAGGGGGAGTCAATTCAGCACCCACGCTAACAGCACCAGGCCCGCTGCGCCCACCACCCACACCCAAACCGGTAGGCCGCTGGGGGGATTGTTCTCACCTGCAGATGCAGCCAGCGCAGCCAATGCGCCGGGCTGCGTCGGCTCCTCCGACGGAACCGTGTCCACCCCGTCGGTCCCCTCTGCCGCCTCTGCGCGCGGGTGGCGGCGCTGCATCTCGTTGTCAAACCGCTTGAAGAAATCCTCGGCCATGGTCTTGGCCGCTCCGTCGATGAGCCGCTGGCCCAGCTGGGCAATCTTGCCGCCCACCGTGGCGTGCACGGTGTAGTGCAGCTCGCAACTTTCCTGCCCCGCAGCATCTGCAGGCAGCGGCACCAGTTTGACTTGCGCATTGCCCTTGCCAAAACCAGCCACCCCACCCGACCCATCAAAGGCAAGGGTGTAGCTCTCGGGTGGCACGATGTCCGACAGCGTGATCTTGCCCGCGAACTTGGCGGACACCGGACCGATCTTGAGCGCCATGGCCACGGCGTACTGGTTCTCGCCCGTGGGCTCCACCTTGTCGCAACCGGGGATGCACAGCTTTAGCACCTCGGGGTCGTTGAGCGCCTCCCAGGCCTGCTGCTGGCTGACGGCAAGGGTGCGGCTGGCTTGCATTTCCATGGTGGTTTCCTCTCGTTTTTAGGGTGATTTTTGAAATCTGTCACTGCCGCAGCACGGCAGCCAAGCTGGCGGCAAGGTCTTGCAGGTGGCTCAGGTTGTGCACGGCCGCCATGCCGTGGGCTTGGCGGTGCAGTTGGGCTGCGCCCTGGGCTGTGGGCGCGTAGCCTTCAAAACGCAGCAAGGGGTTGAGCCACAACAACCGGCCACAGTGGCGGCGCAACCAGCCCAGTTCGCTCGCCAGCACCTCGGGGGCGCCCGTGTCCAAACCGTCGCTGATCAGCAGCACCAGGGTGCGCCGCCCCACCAGCCGCCGGGCGTGCTGCACGCGCAACTGGGCCAGGCTGTCGCCCATGCGGGTGCCGCCTGCAAAGTCACTGATGGATTGGCTGGCCGCCTGCAGCATGGCGTCGGTATCTGCCAAACGAAAAGCGGGCGTCAGGTCGGTAAGGCCCGTGCCGAACGCAAACACATCGCGGCGCACGGACGCACCCGTGTGGCGCGGCGCAGTGGCCGCGTGCAAAAAAGCCAGCAACAGCCGCGCATAGCGCTCCATTGAGCCCGACACATCCACCAGCACCAACAGAGGCACCGGCTGCTGGCGCCGCTGCAGCAGGGGCACACGCAGCACCTCACCCCCTGTGCGGGCAGCCTGCTGCATGGCGCCCGGCCAGTGCGGGCGACTGCCCCGCGCGCCGGGCCGCGTGCGGCGCGCGGTAAAGCGTGGCAGGGGCAAGGGCACGTCGCGCGCCAGGCGCTCCACCAGCAGGTATTCGCTGGCCGATAGCTGATTGAAGTCGGCATGCCGCAGGCGCTGCAGGTCGCTGGCCGTCATGGCGGCATCAAACTCTATCTTCTCGTCCTCGCGCGGCGGCGGTGCGTTGCGGGCAGCGCGCACCGGGGCCAAGGCCTCGTTCACCCGCGGGCGGCGCTTGGCAGGCTCGGCTTTGGATTCAGCACTGGGCAGCATCTGCGCCAGCAGCTTTTGCGCCACGTTGGGGTTGCGAAAGTACGCATTGAACAGCTCGCGAAAAATCAACCGGTCTTGCTCGCGGCTGACCAGCACGGTCTCCAGCGCGGCGCTGAAATCATCACGCCCCACGCCCACCAACATCAGCGCCTGCTGGGCCAGCGCCATACGGGCCGCATCCACCCGCACACCCGCGCGGCGCAAGGTGCGGCCAAAGCCGCTGACGTTGTCGGCCAGCTTGCCGGTGCGCGCGTCGCCCAGCTGCGAGATGGTGGTACGCGGCTCCATGCAACGTCTCTCAGCGTCTGCCCGTTGCGTCAGGCCGAGGCATCGGCCGGTTGCAACAGCTGCGCGGCCATGTCCTGGGTCAGCACCGCCACATCCTCACGCTGCTTGAACAAGATGCCTGCCGTGTCGGACACCACTTCGGGGTCTACCACGATGGTGTCCAGCGCGACGAGCGCCTTGGCCCACTCCACGCTCTCGGCAATGCCCGGCGCGCGCTGAAAGGCGTTGGCAAATGGCTGGCTGCGCAGGCGCCCCACAAAATCGGCCACCTGGGTGGCAAGCGCCGCGCTGGCGCCGGGCACCTGGGCACGCACGATGGCCAGCTCGCGCTCGCGCTCGGGGTAGTCCAGCCAGTGATACAGGCACCGGCGCTTGACCGCGTCATGCAGGTCGCGTGTGCGGTTGCTGGTGAGGATGGTCACCGGCGTGGCCGTGGCACGCACGGTGCCGATCTCCGGAATGCTGACTTGGTACTCGCCCAGGTATTCGAGCAAAAAAGCCTCGAAGGGCTCGTCGGCGCGGTCCACCTCGTCGATCAGCAGCACCGCGCCGGGCTCTGGGGCCTGCAGCGCCTGCAGCAAGGGGCGGCGGATGAGGTAGCGGTCTTGGTAGACCTCTGCTTCGATATCACGCGCGGCAGTGGCCGTGGGCGCTACCGAGCCGCCGCCGGGCCGCCCCAAGGCGGCGAGCGCCCCCGGATCGCGGGAATCCGGGAGCCCGCCCCCGGATGGGGGCAGCGACGACACGTCAGTGCGGAGCGTGGGGGTCAACATTTCTGCCGCCCGCATGTGCAGCAATTGGGCAGCGTAATTCCATTCGTACAGCGCCTCGCGCTGCTCCAGGCCGTCGTAGCACTGCAGGCGGATCAAGCTGCGCGCCAACACCTTGGACAGCGCCTGCGCCAGCGCCGTCTTGCCCACACCGGGCTCCCCCTCCAGCAGCAAAGGCCGCTGCAGCTTGAGCGCCAGAAACACGGCTGTGGCCAGGCGCCGGTCGGCAAAATAGCCCACGCCCTGCAGGGCCTGCACCAGGGCATCAATCGAAACCGGGACTGGTGCGGCGATAGACGAATTCATTGCTACTTATTTAATAGCTACTAGCGCTTATCCAATAAGCACCAGAGGCCAATTTCATTCAAAAACACCCGCCACGGGCCATCGCACGCTGATGGCCGCGCGCCCGGTGGCGGGAGCCCTGCACCTCACCCTTCAGCCCAGCATCTGCGCCACCGCCCGCTGCGTCTGCACGCTGATGAGATTGGCGCGGTACGCCGCACTGGCGTGGATGTCGGCGTTCAACTCGCTCGCGTCCACCTTCACTGCGGCGGCGGACTGAACGGTAAAGCTCTGAGTGAGGGCGGCTTCAAGCCCTGCGTGCCGAAACACGCTGGTGGCCGCCCCGGTGACCGCCACGCGCACGCCGCTCTCGGTTTGCGCCACAAACACCCCCACCAGCGAGAAACGGGATGCCGCCTGCTTGAACTTGAGGTACGCAGCCCGCTTGGGGATGGGGAAGCGGATGGCCGTGATGATCTCGCCCTCTTGCAGCGAGGTGGTGTACATGCCCACAAAGAAGTCGTCGGCCTTGATTTCGCGCTGATTGGTGATGACCGTGGCTGAGAGGCCCATCACCGCGCTGGGGTAGCAGGCCGCCGGGTCGTTGTTGGCCACCGACCCACCGAGCGTGCCGCGTGCGCGCACCTGGCGGTCGCCAATGTGCGCAGCCAGGTCGGCCAGCGCGGGGATGGCGGCCTTCACGTCTGCGCTGTTCGCCACGTCCATGTGGCGCGTCATGGCGCCGATGACCAGCGCATTGCCTTCGCGGCGGATGCCCGCCAGCTCGGGAATGCTGTTGAGGTCGACGATCTTCTCGGGGTTGGCCAGGCGCAAGCGCATCGACGGCAGAAGGCTCTGCCCGCCCGCAAGGAGCTTGCCACCTTGGGCGATGAGCTGCGCGGCAGCGGTGGTGGACGATGGGTTTTCAAAGGTGAATGCGTACATGCTGGTTCTCCTCAAGCCTTGGCGTTCTGAATCGCTTCCCACACGCGGTGCGGCGATGCGGGCATATCAAACTCCTTCACACCCAGCGGACGCAATGCATCCAGCACCGCGTTGATCACAGCCGGGGGCGAGCCAATGGCCCCCGCCTCGCCACAGCCCTTGGTGCCCAGCGGGTTGTGCGTGCAAGGCGTGCACACATGGCCCAGCTTGAATTCGGGGAAGTCGTCGGCACGCGGCATGGCGTAGTCCATGAAGCTGCCGGTGAGCAACTGGCCGGTTTCGCGGTCGTATACGCAGTTTTCCATGATGGCCTGGCCAATGCCTTGCACCAGGCCACCATGCACCTGCCCCTCCACGATCATCGGGTTGATGATGGTGCCGAAGTCGTCCACCGCCGTGAACTTGTCCACACGCGTTGAGCCCGTGGCCGGGTCGATTTCCACTTCGCAAATGTAGGTGCCCGCCGGGAAGGTGAAGTTGGTGGGGTCGTAAAACGCGGTTTCGTTGAGGCCCGGCTCCAGCACCTCCAGCGGGTAGTTGTGGGGCACATACGCGGCCAACGACACCTGCCCGAACGGGATCTTCTTGTCGGTGCCCTTCACGCTGAATTCGCCGTTGGCAAAGTCAATGTCGGCGTCGCTGGCCTCCATCAAATGCGCCGCGATCTTCTTGGCCTTGGCCTCGATCTTGTCCAGCGCCTTCATGATGGCTGCGCCGCCCACGCTGATGGAGCGCGAGCCGTAGGTGCCCATGCCAAACGGCACGCGGCCTGTGTCGCCGTGCACGATGTCCACGTTCTCCACCGGGATGCCCAGGCGTGCCGCCACCACCTGCGCAAACGTCGTTTCGTGCCCCTGGCCGTGGCTGTGTGATCCGGTGAACACCGTCACGCTGCCCGTGGGGTGCACGCGCACCTCACCGCATTCAAACAAGCCCGCCCGCGCGCCCAAAGCCCCGGCGATGTTGGATGGCGCAATGCCGCAGGCCTCGATGTAGCTGCTGTAGCCAATGCCGCGCTTCAAACCCTTGGCCTCGCTGGCCGCCTTGCGTGCCGCAAAGCCTGCCACATCGGCCAGCTCCTGCGCCTGGGTCATGCAGGCGTGGTAGTCGCCCACGTCGTATTGCAGCGCCACGGGTGTCTGGTAGGGCCAGCTGGTGATGAAATTGCGCTTGCGGATTTCGTCTTGCGAGAGGTTCATGTCCCAGCCGCAGCGCGAGACCAGCCGCTCCAGCAGGTAGGTCGCTTCGGGCCGGCCCGCACCGCGATAGGCATCGACCGGCGCGGTGTTGGTGAACCAGGCATCCACCTCCACATAGATTTGCGGCGTGGTGTATTGCCCGGCCAGCAGCGTGGCATACAGGATGGTGGGCACGGCGCTGGCAAAGGTGCTGAGGTAGGCGCCCATGTTGGCGTCGGTGTGCACGCGCATGGCCAAGAACTTGCCGTCTTTGTCCATGGCCATTTCTGCATGACTCACATGGTCACGGCCATGGGCGTCCGACACAAAGGACTCGCTGCGGTCGGCCACCCACTTGATGTTGCGGTTGAGCTTTTTGGAGGCCCAGGTCAGGCACACGTCTTCGGCATACAAAAATATCTTGGAGCCGAATCCGCCGCCCACGTCGGGCGCAATCACGCGCACCTTGTGCTCAGGCAAGCCCATCACGAAAGCCGTCATCAAGAGCCGCTCGACGTGCGGGTTTTGGTTGCTGACATACAGCGTGTAGTCGTCGTTGGCGCGGCTGTAGCTGCCAATGGCGGCGCGCGGCTCCATCGCGTTCGGTATCAGGCGGTTGTTGACCAGGTCGAGCTTCGTCACATGCGCGGCGTTGGCAAAGGCGGCGTCTACCGCGCCCTTGTCGCCAATGGCCCACTTGTAGCAATGGTTGTCCGGCGCCGCATCGTGCAAGCCTGCGCCCGCTACAGCACCTGCCGCTGCATCGGCCACGCTGACCACGGCGGGCAGCACGTCGTAGTCCACCTCCACCAGCTCGGCGGCATCACGCGCCTGCTGCTGGGTCAGCGCCACCACCATGGCCACATGGTCGCCCACATAGCGCACCTTGCCCTGCGCCAGGATGGGATGCGGCGGCTCTTTCATGGGCTGGCCGTCGGTGCTGGTGATGAGCCAGCCGCAAGGCAGGCCGTTGATGTTGTCGGCGGCTACGTCAGCGCCGGTGAACACACCCAGCACGCCGGGCGCGGCCTTGGCAGCGTCGATGTTGATGCGGTTGATCTTGGCATGGGCGTGCGGCGAGCGCACAAACACCGCGTGGCTTTGCGCGGCCAGCACCACGTCGTCGGTGTACTGGCCCGCGCCGGTCAAAAAGCGGTAGTCTTCCTTGCGCTTGAGCGATTCGCCGATGTGCGGCAGCTTGGAAAAGTCGGATGCACCCATGGTCTTGTCTCCTTGGATTGTTCGAAGGCAGCGCTTACGCGCTGGCCATGGCCTTTTGGCCGACCTGCACTGCGCGCACGATGTTCTGGTAGCCCGTGCAGCGGCAGATGTTGCCTTCAAGCAGCTCGCGGATCTCGCCTTCGCTGGCGTTGGGGTGGCTCTGGCACAGGTCGACCGCGCTCATCACCATGCCGGGCGTGCAGAAGCCGCACTGCAGGCCGTGGCACTCCTTGAACGCAGCCTGCATGGGGTGCATGGTGCCGTCGGGTGCGGCCAGACCTTCGATGGTCTGCACTTCGGCGCCCTGCGCCTGCACGGCCAGCATGGCGCAGGATTTGACCGCGCGGCCATTCACATGCACCGTGCACGCCCCGCACTGGCTGGTGTCGCAACCCACATGCGTGCCGGTGAGCAACAGGTGCTCTCGCAGCGCATGAACAAGCAGAGTGTTGGGAGGGACGTCAACGCTGGCAGCGCGCCCGTTGACCGTGAACTGGACTTGCATCTGGCTGTCTCCTGAATAGGTTTTGGCTGGATAACAACGTGCTCCCGATCTCGCAAGGAACAGCGAACACGCTCTTACCTCGCGCATCTTCAGCCGCGCCCCACCACCCATCCCTAGGGACAACCCTAGATTTTCGCCGCCTCTGGCCGGATATTCTCAAAATGAAACATGCTGCGCTGCACACCGGCGCATCATGCGGACATCCAGGAGCCCGTTCACCATGCAGATCTCCGCACCCCACGCTGCTGCCGATCGCCACGCGCTGATTGCACAGGCGCGCCACAGCCTGCTGAGCGACGGCGCAACGCCCGTGCGCGCAGAAGTGGCGCCATGGATTGCGCGGTCCTGGCAACGCTGCCTGGCCCGGGGGCTGGAGCCCGCGCGACGCGTTACCTTCGACGCCGTCAGCGCCACCGCGCTGCGCCGCAGCCAGGATCAGAACCACCACCTGCTGCGCGCGGCACGCCCCGTGCTGCAACAGCTCACGCGCGCCATTGCAGGCATGCACTACTTCGCCATGCTGACCGACACACGCGGCATCGTGGTGGATGTGCAAGGCCATTGCGACCCGAGTGACCCGCGCGCCAGCGCCATCGGACGCGTGGGCATTGACCTCTCGGAAGCCGCTGTGGGCACCACGGCCATCGGCGCAGCGCTGGCCGAGCTGCAGCCCGTGTGGCTGCACCGGGGCGAGCATTTTTTTGAAGACAACGCCAGCTACAGCTGTGCGGGCGCACCGCTGTTCGACCCGCAGGGCCTGTGTGTGGGCATGCTGGACCTGACCGGTGTGGACGTGCCGGAGCGGCCCGAGCTGCGGCATCTGGTGGCCCGGTCGGCCCGCGCCATGGAAGACGCCTTGCTGTTGCAGTTGCCCCATACCCTGCTGCTGCGCGTGAACTGGCCCGGCGGCCCGCTGGGCAGCGAGGGCGACGGCCTGCTGACGCTGGACGGCGAAGGGTTTGTGGTGGGCGCCAACAGCATGGCCCGCCAACTGGTGCCCCAGCCGCTGCGCACCCCGGGGGCGCCCACCCATGCCAGCGACCTGCTGGCCATGCCATGGGCGATGTTGTTCGATGCCGCCCGGCGGCGCCCGGCGCAGCCGATCGATTTGCCCCTGTGGTCGGGTTTGCGCCTACAGGCTTTGGCGCAACTGCCAGAAAACGCCCGTGGCCATCGCCAGCCTGTCGCCACCCTGTCCCCGGCGCCGGTGGGTTCCCCCCCTGCTGCAGCGCCGCTGCGCGAGGCCGAAACAGCCCTGATCCGCCAAGCCGTGCAAGACGCCCGTGGCAACGTGGCAGAAGCCGCCAGGGTGCTCGGCATCAGCCGCGCCACGGTGTATCGCAAACTGGGGCATCCCAGGGGGCGGTGATCGGCGGCTAGGACACCTGCCAACAGGGCACAGAAAATATTTGAATCCAATGGCCTGACTCGCTATATGCCTCAGACCAATCCCGTTCGCCCTGAGCCTGTCGACGGGCTGTTGAAGAGCGGTGCACTGGCTTCGACAGGCTCAGCCCGAACGGACAGGGGAGACATCTGAGACGAGCCAAAAATCAAGCCAAATGCGCCTCTAGCGCTTATTCAACAAGCGCCATCAGCTACTAAATATGTAGCACCCTCCCCACAACAGGCCCGGTCTCACACTTCGGCCAACGCCAGGACCACGGCGTTGTCCTCCACCACCAGCACGACCGGGCTGCCTGCGCGCAGGCCACTGCCGGGCGCCGCAAAACCCACCATCTGCAAGCCACCCGACAGCTCGGCAGACACCTCATCGCCCGACTCGCCCCGCACCACACGCGTGGCTTTTGCGGGCAGGCGGTGGAGGCCGGGTGCATCGGCCACAGCAGACCCAGACCCAGACCCAGACGCTGATGCCAAACGCCCACCTCGCTCCACCCGCACGGCCGTGGCCTTGCACAGCGCCTGCACGGCCAGCCCGGGCTGCAAGCCCAGCAGCTCCGCACTCTCACGGGTGATGCGCGAGACCAGTGGTGGAGGCATGCCAATTGCGGCGCCTCCGCCATCTTCCGCACCGTCTCCACTATCGCCATCGCCTGCATTGCCCAACCCCAAGCGCAGGTGCACTCCCACGATCTGCCCCTGCACCACCAGCCGCTCCACCACACAGGGCAACTGGTTGCGCATGCTGGTGCGCACCGCCAGGCGCGCCAGCGCAGGCCCGGCATGCGGCGTGGCCTGCCAGCGCGACAGCACCGCACCCCGCGCCTGCGCCATCGCATTGGCCGCCGCCAGCAGCTGGTGCCCCGCCTCGGTCAGTTGCGCACCGCCGCCCCCTGCCCCACCCACGGCACGGGCCACCAGCGGCGTGCCCGCCAGATTGGTGAGCGTGTCCACCGCCTGCCACGCGGCCTTGTAGCTCACGCCCACAGCGCGGGCGGCCTGCGAGATCGAGCCACAGGTGCCAATCTGGCGCAGGATGTCGATGCGTTTGTCGGCCAGGGCATGGCCCAGCGCATCGGAAAGGGAGAGAGAAACAGGCATGCGCGGATGATGCCTGAGAGGCCCCTCACCCGCCCCCTTCATGCAGCCTTGCGGCGCAGCCCGGTGACCGGCTTTGCGCGCTTTTTCTGGCGCTCCAGCGCGCCGGTTGCTGCGGCCTTCAGCAGCCGCTGGAACGAGGGGCATTGCGCATGGCTCTCGGCTGGGCAGGCTGCCGCATGCCGCAGGCCGTTGCTCATGGCCTTGAGGCGTTTGACCATGGCATCGAGTTCATCGGCCTTGGCCGACAGCAGTTGCCGGTCAATGCTGGGCTCGCCGCTGGGCAAAAACATGGCACGGATGTCGTCCAGCGAGAACCCGGCCGATTGCCCCAATGCAATCAGCGCCAGCTGGTCCAGCACGCCCGGCGCAAAACGGCGGCGCTCACCAGGTTTTCCCACCGAGTGGATCAACCCTTTTTCCTCGTAATACCGCAGCGTGGAGGCCCGCAGCCCGGAGCGTTTGGCAACTTCGGCAATGTCCATCAAAAAACCCCTTGACTTCAAGTTGACTTGAACTTCTATATTCCCTTCAAAACCTCCTTCCGTCAACTTTTCGAGGTGCTTTGATGACACTCCCACTGCAAGAATTTCCCCTCGCGATGCTGATAGGCATCGGCGCCACCGCCGTCATGGATGCATGGCTTTTGCTGCTCAAGCACCTGGGCGTCCCCACCCTCAACTTCGCCTTCATCGGCCGCTGGGTAGGCCATCTGTTTCGGGGCCAGTTTGCCCACGCAGCCATCGCCAAGGCGGCACCCATCCGGGGTGAAGTGGCCTGGGGCTGGCTCACCCACTATGGGGTGGGTGTGGCGTTTGCCAGCGTGCTGCTCGGCCTCCAGGGCGCCGACTGGGTACGCAGCCCCACCCTGCTGCCCGCGTTGGCCGTGGGCGTCTGCACCGTGGCGGCGCCGCTGCTGGTGATGCAGCCCGCCATGGGCTCGGGCTTTGCGGCATCGCGCACGCCCACGCCGCTCAAGAACTGCCTGCGCAGCTTGGCCAACCACACCGTCTTTGGCTTCGGCCTGTACCTGTCTGCGCTCGTCATCGCACTGATTTCTCGATGACGGTTCTGCGCGTTTTTCCCCTCGAAATCACCTGTTTGGAACCCATGCCATGAAAACCATCGCCATCATTTATCACAGCGCCCACGGGCACACCGCACACATCGCCCGCCACGTACTGGAGGGCGCCCGGGATGTTCTCGGCGTCCATGCCGATCTGCTCCAGGCCGAAGAGCTGGCCCGCACGCCCGACGAGCTGCTGCGCTATGACGGTGTCATCCTCGGCTCGCCTACCTACCTGGGCGGAGTGTCCGGGCCGTTCAAGACGTTCATGGATGCCACCGGGCGCCTTTGGAAAACGCAGCAGCTCAAGCACAAACTCGCAGCGGGGTTCACCGTGTCGTCGCTGCCTTCGGGCGACAAGCAGTCCACGCTGCAATCGATGTGGGTATTTGCCATGCAGCATGGCATGGTGTGGGTGGGCAACCCCATCCTGCCGGAGCAGCACGCCGGCGTGCCGTACGACGAGGCGGCCAACCGGCTGGGCTCCTGGTCGGGCCTGATGGCGCAGGCGGGCCATGGGGCGGCGGCGGATGCGTTCGTGCCCGGCGACACCAAGACCGCCCGCATGTTCGGCCAGCATTTCGCCGAAACGCTGCAGCGCCTGGACGGTGTGGCCGCACGCCAGCTTGGCGAAGAGGTGGCAGCATGATCCCCGCCCGCTACGGCCCTGTGCTGTTCAGCTTCATTCTGTCGGGCGTGATGTCGCTGCTGGTGTCGGGCATCGCTACCTTTCGCGCTCTGCTGCCCCAACAGGACTTTGTGAGCCTCTGGTCGGGCGCCTGGCTAACAGGATGGCTGTTTGCATTCCCGGCGGTGATGCTGGCCGCCCCGCTGGCCCGCAAGGCGGTGGCGCTGCTCACCACCGCCAAAGGTTGACAGCATCAGAGAGCGCTCATGTGCCGCTCATGTCCGCTCGTACCAGCCCTTGCTGCGGTTGACGATGTGCACCACCACCAGCATCACCGGCACCTCAATCAACACCCCTACCACGGTGGCCAGCGCTGCGCCGGAGTGAAAGCCAAACAGGCTGATGGCGGCGGCCACAGCCAGCTCAAAAAAGTTAGAGGCACCGATCAACGCCGACGGGCAGGCAATGTTGTGCTTCTCGCCCACCGCGCGGTTGAGCCAGTAGGCCAGCCCCGCATTGAAGAACACCTGGATCAGGATAGGCACGGCCAACAGGGCAATCACCAGCGGCTGCTGCAGGATGGCCTCGCCCTGGAACGCAAACAGCAGCACCAGCGTAGCCAGCAGCGCAGCGATGGACCAGGGGCCCATGCGCACCATGACCGCATCAAACACCGCCGCGCCCTTGGCCAACAGCGACCGGCGCAGCCACTGCGCCAGCACCACGGGCACCACGATGTAGAGCACCACCGAGGTCAGCAAGGTGCTCCACGGCACGGTGATGGCCGAGATGCCCAGCAAAAAGGCCACCAGCGGCGCGAACGCAATCACCATGATGCTGTCGTTCAGCGCCACCTGCGACAGCGTGAACAAAGGGTCGCCGCCGGTGAGGCGGCTCCACACGAACACCATGGCCGTGCAGGGTGCCGCAGCCAACAAGATGAGCCCCGCGATGTAGCTGTCCAGTTGATCGGCTGGCAGGTAGGGCGCAAACCAGTGGCGAATGAAAAGCCAACCCAAAAACGCCATCGAAAACGGCTTGACCAGCCAGTTCACCACCAGCGTCACGCCAATGCCCCGGGCGTGCTTGCGCACCTCGCCCAGCGCGGAAAAGTCCACCTTCACCAGCATGGGAATGACCATCACCCAGATCAGCAGCCCCACGGGCAGGTTGACCTTGGCAATCTCCATGCGGCCCACAGCCTGGAACAACGAGGGGAAGAGCTGCCCCAACGCAATACCGACCACGATGCACAAAAAAACCCACACGGTGAGGTAGCGTTCGAAGACGCTCATGCGGGCAGGAGCGGATGCTCCCGCCGGTTTTTGCAGATCCGTCATGGCGTTACGGCCTTGCGCGACAGCGCGCGGGCCGTGTGTTGCAGTAGCGTCTTTTCGAGCTTCTCGGCGGGCAGGTTGATCAGCAGCTCCAGCCGCTGGTGGATGGTGTGCAGTGTCTTGCGAAAAGCCTCGCGCTTTGCCTCTTCGGAACCATCCCCTTCGGATGGATCGGCATAGCCCCAGTGCGCAGTGGCGGGGTGGCCAGGCCAAAAGGGGCACACCTCGCCCGCCGCGTTGTCGCACACCGTGATGATGAGGTCCATTACAGGGGCGCCGGGGGCAGCGAACTCATCCCAGCTTTTGCTGCGCAGGCCTTCGATGGAGACTCCAGCAGCCTGCAACACCTCCAGGCCCAAGGGGTTGGGTTGCTGGTTGTCGCGCGGGCTGCTGCCCGCCGAATACGCTTTGAACCTGCCCGATGCCATGTCGTTGAGCAAGGCCTCGGCGAGGATGCTGCGGGCGGAGTTGTGGGTGCAGAGAAAAAGAACGTTGAGTGCGGTCATGGAGCTTTTCTTAAACAAAGTGTGGCTAGCAGTGGCAAGGCGCAGCAGTCTCTGAAGTAACGCACGCCGCCCCTTCGCAACAGTTTTCGGTGAGGTAACCCAAGAGCGCGTTCATGGTTTCAAACGACGCGCGGTAGATCAGATTGCGGCCCTGCCGCTCCTGGCTGATGAGCCCGGCATGCGATAGCTCCTTCAGATGAAACGACAGGGTGTTGGCCGCCACATTCAGCTGGTTGGACAGATCGCCAGGGGTGCGCCCTGCAGGGCCAGCCACCACAAGCGCACGAAATACCCGCAGGCGCACCTCTTGGGCCAGAGCAGCGAGCGCGCGGACGACGTCGGTTTCTTGCATGTACAAATAATACAATAAATGTTGAATTATTGAATTCAAACAAAAAAGAGGGCCGCGCAAGGGTGAACGGCACACAACCGCTCCGCTGCCCACGCCCGCATCCCACCCGCATATACTTTCGCTATTCCATCAATGAATAGCGCTTTGCGCCTTGATCCTATGCTGCATCGCCTCCCTTTTCTGGGCCGCGCCCTTACCGCCATCAGTCTCGGGCTTTGTGCCGCGCATGCCGCGCATGCCGCGCAAGCGGACCCGGTGTCCGTCGCGGTAGCGGCCAACTTCACCGCTCCGATGCAGAAGATCGCGGCAGCATTCGAGGCGGACACGGGCCACAAGGCCGAACTTTCGTTTGGCGCCACCGGCAAGTTCTACGCGCAGATCACCAACGGCGCCCCATTCCAGATCCTGCTGGCGGCCGATGACACCACCCCCGCCAAGCTGGAGCGCGAAGGCAAGGTGGTGGCCAACTCCCGGTTCACCTACGCCATTGGCACGCTGGTGCTGTGGAGTGCCCAGCCTGGCTACGTAGATACACAGGGCGACGTGCTCAAAAAGGGGGACTTCAAGCACTTGGCCATTGCCAACCCAAAGCTGGCACCTTACGGCCTGGCCGCCACCCAGGTCATGGAAAAACTCGGCGTGACGACTGCACTGACGCCGCGCCTGGTACAGGGCGAAAACATCGCGCAGACCTACCAGTTCATTGCCACGGGCAATGCGCAGTTGGGTTTTGTGGCGTTATCGCAGGTCATGGCCGATGGCAAAGTGACCAGCGGGTCGGCCTGGCAGGTGCCCTCCAGCCTGCATGACGCCATCCGCCAGGACGCAGCTCTGCTCACACCCGGCAAAGACAGTGCAGCGGCTGCGGCGTTGCTGAAATACCTGCGCGGAGACAAGGCGCGCGCCATCATCAAGTCCTACGGCTATAGTTTCTGAACCCTGCACGTTCTCGACACTGCCCATGCCTTTTTCCAGCGCCGATCTGGCAGCCATCGGCCTCACGCTGCGACTGGCCGGCACCACGATGATTCTGCTGCTGTTGCTGTGCACGCCGCTGGCGTGGTGGCTGGCGCACACGCCGTCGCGCTGGCGTGGCCCAGTGTCCGCCGTGGTGGCGCTGCCGCTGGTGCTCCCGCCCACGGTGATCGGCTTTTACCTGCTCGTCACGCTGGGGCCCAACGGGCCTTTGGGCCAACTCACCCAGTGGCTGGGGCTCGGCACCCTGCCCTTTACCTTTTGGGGGCTGGTGGTGGGCTCGCTGATCTATTCATTGCCTTTTGCGGTGCAGCCGCTGCAGCATGCTTTCGAAGCCATCGGCCAGCGGCCACTCGAAGCGGCTGCCACGCTGGGAGCGGGGCCGCTCGACCGGTTCTTCACCGTGGCGCTGCCGCTGGCGCGCCCCGGGTTCATCACCGCCGCGATCCTGAGCTTTGCGCACACGGTGGGCGAGTTTGGTGTGGTGCTCATGCTGGGTGGCAACATCCCGGGCGTGACGCGCGTGGTGTCCGTGCAAATCTACGACCATGTGGAGGCGCTGGAATACACGCAGGCGCACTGGCTGGCGGGGGGTATGGTGTTGTTTTCGTTTGTGGTGCTGCTGGGGCTCAACCTTACCCGCCGCAAAACAGCTTCGATGGTGCGGTGATGGCCGTTCCGCACTCCGCGTCGCAGATCACCGCGCAACTGACGCTCGCGCGGCCTGGTTTTACCCTGGATGTGGGGCTTCAATTGCCCGGCCATGGCGTGACCGCGTTGTTCGGCCCCTCGGGCTGCGGAAAGACCACCTGCCTGCGCGCGATTGCCGGGCTGGAGCGTGCACAGCCTGGGCGGGTAGAGGTCAACGGTGAGGTGTGGCAGGACGATGCACAAAGAATCTGGCGGCCCACGCATGAACGCGGGCTTGGATATGTGTTCCAGGAAGCCAGCCTGTTCGACCACCTGAGCGTGCGCGGCAACATCGACTATGGCCTCCAACGCGCGCCCGCCGACCGCCGCAAGGTGGCACTCGCGCACGCGGTGGAGCTGCTGGGCATTGCCGCCTTGATGGATCGCAAACCCCAGTCCCTGTCGGGCGGCGAGCGCCAGCGCGTGGCCATGGCGCGCGCGCTGGCCACCAGCCCCCGCGTCCTGCTGATGGACGAACCCTTGGCTGCGCTGGACGCACAACGCAAGGCCGAGGTGCTTCCCTATCTGGAGCGGCTGCAGCGCAGCCTCGACATCCCCATGCTGTACGTGAGCCACGCCATTGACGAGGTCGCACGGCTGGCCGAGCACATGGTGCTGATGCGAGAGGGTCGTGTGCTGGCCCACGGCCGCACCAGCGAACTCATCGTGCGCCTGGACCTGCCCCTGGCACACGGCGACACCGCCGCCACAGTGATCGAAGGCACGGTGCACCAGCACGATGCACACGACCACATCACTACAGTGGCATTTGGTGGCGGGCAATTGTTGCTGGTCAGCCCCACAGCGCACGCAATGGGCAACCCCATCCGGCTGCGCGTACAGGCGCGCGATGTGAGCCTGGCGCTCACTGCACCCAGCGACACCAGCATTCTCAACGTCCTGCCGGCCACGGTGGTAGCCCTGGTCGAAGACAGCCCTGGCCAAACGATGGTGGCCCTGGATGCCGGTCCCACGCGTTTGTTGGCGCGGGTCACCCACCGCTCGGCCAAAGCACTGGCGCTGGCACCCGGCCAACCCGTCTTTGCACAGGTCAAGGGCATTGCCATCGTGAACTGAGGGGCTGCGAAATCCAGGAGCTGCACCTGAGCATCCTTAGGCCGCCCAACGACCGCCAGCGCCTCCCATCAGCCGAGGCTGTGTGAAAACCCAACCCTAAACCGCTGCTAAAAATTAAAATAACGGCACCCGATTCAAGCGAGGTGCCCCATGAAGCGAT
>RCMZ01001127.1_pt1 | contig 16812 bp, 15 predicted proteins | sample 2041141 | NCBI WGS metagenome assembly RCMZ01 (sample SAMN09708263, study PRJNA481090) | Wastewater metagenome, whole genome shotgun sequencing project. | biome: sewage; isolation source: Davis station wastewater (DW) | place: Antarctica: Davis Station | collected 2010-03-01
TACTGGCGATTCATCGGAGTCTCCCAACCCGGTTTGACCGTCATTCCATCACTACGCTTTTTGCAGGTTCTCCTTCAAAAACTGGTGTCGTAGGCCGGCGGTGTGCCGCATTGACGGATCAGGGCGCCACAGGCTCCAGCGGATTCCATCGGCTGCGGTCGAAGGCCATGCTCCTGGCTAGAACCGCCCACGCGGTGCGTGCCATCTTGTTGGCTAACGCCACGACCACGACGTTGTAGTGACGCCGCTGCAGCAGGCGTTCGATCCAGTCAGACTTTCCGGATCGTGCAGTCACAGCTCTGGCGCCCGCGATCAACAAGGTTCGCAGGTAGGTGTCGCCGCGCTTGTTGTCGCGATTCGCACTCCTGATCCGGGGGGCGTCAGGCTGTGGGAAGTCTTTGCTGAGTGCACGCATCGCCACGGAATGTCTCCGGGCCGGAGTGCTACCGATCCACATTCAAGGCAAAGACTTCGATGGCAAGCCACAGAAGATCATTGACGCTGAACTTGGACTACTCGGCACTTCCGCACGCGATCTGCTAGGGATGTCCTGAACAACTTGAATTCGTGAGTGCTACAAGGCCGCAGTTTTCAGATAGCGCGAAGGTTGCCCTTTTTGCCTGCAGGTGGGCCGTAAGCGCACGGCCATCCCACCCTTGAAGGGATCGGTCTAAGCGGCATCCGCGCCATCCACGCCGAGGTCAAGGGCGAATACGGCTGGCCCCGGATGCACAAGGAACTGCTGGCCCGGGGCATCCGAGTGGGCAAAGACCGGGTGCGCAAACTCATGCAGCAGCACGGCATCCGAGCCAAGACCAAACGCAAGTTCGTGGTGACCGCCGACAGCCGCCACAGCCTGCCGGTGGCGCCCGACTTGGTACAGCGGCGCTTCAACCCCGAGGCGCCCAACCAACTGTGGAGTGGCGACATCACCTACATCGCCACCGAAGAGGGCTGGCTGTATCTGGCTGCGGTCATCGACCTGTTCAGTCGCCAGGTGGTGGGCTGGAGCCTGCAGCCGCACATGCAGACCAGCCTGGTCAAGGATGCGCTGGCCATGGCGTGGTGGCGCCGTCGCCCAGAGCCAGGCCTGATATTCCACAGTGACCGTGGCAGCCAGTATTGCAGCAGTGAGTTCCAGGACGCGTTAAAAGACTGGGGTATGCGTTCATCGATGAGCCGCAAGGGCAACTGCTGGGAAACTCAATTTACGATGGGCCCGAGCGCCGCTTCTGGCCTGACCCGTGCTGGGATTGGTGTAATGCCTTTGCGTTGACCTGTCGGTCCGAGGCGGTGCTCACCTCGGCAATGCCGAGCCTGCTGCGAGTGACCTAATAGGAGCCTTGTCCTGCACCTTGAGTGTCCTGTCCTTCGGCATGGTTTGGCGACGCCACTTCATCGCAAAGGAACTTGCATGGAACAGGAGGCTTGCCAAGCAGAGGTCATTCTCGGTGTCGACACGCATCTAGACGTTCATGTCGGTGTCGTCATCGACGCAGTTGGCCGTGTTAAGGGGACGCTCTCGATTGAGACGAACCCCAACGGGTATCAACAATTGCTCTCCTGGGCTCGAAGCTTCGGCAGGCTGAGTCGGGCCGGGATCGAAGGCACCGGCTCCTACGGCGCCGGACTGACACGATTCCTCGAAAGGAGCGGGGTCGCGATCTTCGAGATCAACCGGCCGAACCGTTCCCGTCGACGCAATCGAGGCAAGAGCGACCCGACCGATGCCGAGAGTGCAGCATGCGCTGTCCTGTCCGACGATGCAACCGGCGCCCCGAAGGCCCAGAGCGGCCTGGCTGAGGCCCTGCGCACGCTGAGTGTCGCTCGTCGCAGCGCCGTCAAAGCAAAGACCCAGGCCGTGAACCAACTTCGAGCCCTGCTCGTCAGCGCGCCGTCGTTCATTCGGGATGCGCTCCTCAAGGTCAAGCCAGAACATTGCGTGGCAGCGTGCGCTGCTCTTCCAAACGACGATGAGAAGAACCCAGTCCTCGCCAGCCTGAAGACGACGTTGAGGCTGTTGGCGAAGCGTTGGAATGCGCTGCACGATGAGCTTCGCGAACTCGACAAGCAGCTCACGCGTTTGACGAAGCTGGCGGCCCCTCTACTTCTCGGCCGCTTTGGCGTCGGGCCCCAGACCGCGGCGACGCTGCTCGTTACGGCCGGCGATAACCCAACCCGATTACGCAACGAGGCGGCCCTCGCGGCGCTATGCGGCGTCAGTCCACTCCAAGCATCTTCCGGCAAGACGAGCCGCCATCGACTCAATCGCGGCGGACAACGACAGGCAAACAACGCCCTCTGGACCATCGCCATGGTTCGAATGAGAAGTGATGCACGCACCCGCGAATACGTCGCCAGGCGCAATGGACAGGGCCTGTCGAAGAAGGAGATCCATCGCTGCCTCAAGCGCTACATCGTTCGTGAGCTGTACCCGTTGATACTCGCAGATTTAGCGGACTCCGCGCGCGCCGCTTGACATAGGAGCGTCAACGCACCGACCGAGAGCTTCTGGGGGCGTCTGAAAACCGCCAGTGTGCATGGTCACAAATTCGCCACCAGAGGGCAGGCCAAACAGGCTGTGATGGACTGGATGGCTTTCTACAATCACCGCAGGCTGCATTCGTCGCTGGGCTATCTCAGCCCGATGCAATACGAGCAGCGCTGGTACGAGGCACAGCGTAAAAAGGCCGCGTAAACCATTGGCTAAGAGCTACACGAAACGAGGGCAAGGTCACTAAGTTACTGGCTCACTCCGCTTCCGCAAGTTCTGGAGCTCTGTGGTCTTCAACATCTCGAATGTTGTCTTCGGATGGTGCAAGAACTCACGTCGCAAAGAGCTATCCGAAAACGACCCTGGTCATCTGTCGCGATGCACTGAAGCATCGTGAATCTCAGAAGTCGTACCAAGAGCACGGGTTCAAGGATGATCGGGCACGCATTGCTTCCTTTTCCATTCAATTGATTGGGCAGTTTGGAGACGCCAATGACCTTACGACCCTGCGCGCCCTATGCGATGACGAGGGGCTTGGTCGTGAGGCACTCGATGCGATCAAGAGGATTGAAGATCGTATCCGCTACCGGCAGTAAATGCGTAAGCGCCAATTTCTCCCCCTTCTTGTGCAGTGCGGAGACGACTGTTCACTTAGCAGCGATTGCTGTCGGTCGCGGATGAGGCTTCGGTGGCAACTGTAGGGCTGGAAGCAGCCGCTGGACCTCTGGCGAAGCAAAGCTCTTGAACAGTGCCAACCTTCAGAGTTGCAACTCCATCGCCACAAGCTCCAGCCCGTCTTCCTCGAAAACATCTACATCACCTGTCGCCCTGAATCCATGGCGCCCCCAGAAGCGCCGGGACTACAAGTTTGTGCTTGCGTAGCTGAGAAATACGGAAATCGTTCCCGCGCTTTTCAGTTCAACAATTGCCGAAATTGGGCACTTGAAGGAGTTTGTTGGCAGACATGCTGCGCTACCCCAGGTTGATGCGAACGGCGGAAAACACAACCAATCCGACATTTGGGCTCAAGGCTGCTTCAGCTGAAGGTCTGTTCTGCAGCCCAAGCCGGCACGCTGAGGGCGGTTCAGACACGGATGAAGTTATCTGCTCCTTGATGTCAAACGTCTACTGTTGGCCGGCAAAGACTGCTCTTCCGAGAAACTTTGGGCTCGGGCTGGCGGAGGTAGCTACGGTTTGTCCAGTATCTCCAACGCCTCTTTCGCGATCGCCAGCGACAACTGCTCTTGTAGGATGCCGGCCTTGAGCACCAGGTGCTGCAGGCGGCGCTCGCGGCTGAGCTCCTTGCCAACAAAGTCGCGCTGCTCGATGCGCTGGTAGACGGCCAGCTTCTCCTGGTGCAGGGCCATGAGGCGGGCAATTTCCTTGTCCAGCCCGGTGGGGCCGATGGCGGCCTCGGCGCGCAGGCGCACCATGAGTTCGTCGCGCAGGGGCGTGGGGTCGTGCTGCTCGGCGATCCAGCGGCGCAGCTCCTTGCGGCCTGCGGGCAGCAGGCGGAACTGGCGCTTGCGGCCGCGGCCGGTCTCGGCCGGCAGGGCCTCGATCCACAGCGCCTCTTCGAGCCGCGCCAGCTCGCGGTAGATCTGCTGGTGCGTGGCGTGCCAGAAGTAGCCGATGGACTTGTCGAAGCGCTCGGCGAGTTCCGAGCCCGAGCACGGGTGCTCGACCAGGGCGGTGAGGAGGGCATGGGGCAGGGACATCGTGCGGAAGGAGGCGGTCAGGAATTCGGAATCCCCGATCTTGCCTGAATCGTGGAGGGCGCCCTTTGTTTCTGCAACCAGTTGCATAAACAGTGCGCCAAGGCTATATTTGTGCAACTGGTTGCATAAACAAAAGGAGACCCACGATGAACGCCGTCCTCGCACCGACCCGGGAGCCGTCCATGGCTTCTCCCTATCCACACCTGCACGCCCCGCTGGACCTGGGCTTCACCACGCTCAAGAACCGCGTGCTCATGGGCTCCATGCACGTGGGGCTGGAAGAGGTGGCCAACGGCTTCGAGCGCATGGCCGCCTTCTATGCCGAGCGCGCGCGCGGCGAAGTGGGGCTCATCGTCACTGGCGGCATTGCGCCCAACGAGCGCGGCCGGCCCATGCAGGGCGGGGCCATGCTGGTCAACGAGCACGAGGCCGGGCAGCACCGCAAGGTGACTGACGCCGTGCACGCCGAGGGCGGCAAGATTGCGATGCAGATCCTGCACTTTGGGCGCTACGCCTACCACCGCGACCTGGTGGCACCCAGCGCGTTGCGCGCCCCCATCAACCCCAACGTGCCGCATGCGCTGTCGGCCGACGAGGTGGAGCAGACCATCGAAGACTTCGTACGCTGCGCCGCGCTGGCCCAGCATGCGGGCTACGACGGGGTGGAGGTCATGGGCTCCGAGGGCTATCTGATCAACGAGTTCATCGCCGCGCGCAGCAACCACCGCGACGACGACTGGGGCGGCAGCTATGCCAATCGCATGCGTTTTCCGGTCGAGATCGTGCGGCGCACACGCGAGCGGGTGGGGCCGAATTTCATCATCATCTTCCGCCTGTCCATGCTCGACCTGGTGGAGGGCGGCTCCACGCTGGCCGAGGTGATCGAGCTCGCCCAGGCCATCGAGGCTGCGGGCGCCACTATCCTCAATACCGGCATCGGCTGGCACGAGGCGCGCATCCCGACCATCGCCACCAAGGTGCCGCGTGCGGCCTATGCCTGGGTGACCCGGCAGGTGATGGGGCAGGTGGGCATACCGCTCATCACCTCCAACCGCATCAACACACCCGAGGTGGCCGAGCGCCTGCTGGCCGAAGGCATTGCCGACATGGTGTCCATGGCGCGCCCGTTGCTGGCCGATGCCGACTTCGTGCGCAAGGCGCGCCAGGGCCGGGCCGACGAGATCAACACCTGCATCGCCTGTAACCAGGCCTGCCTGGACCGCACCTTCGGCGGCAAGATCACGAGCTGCCTGGTCAACCCCCGTGCTTGCCACGAGACGGAGCTGGTCATCACCCCCGTTGCAGCGAAGAAGTGCATCGCCGTGGTAGGCGCCGGCCCCGCGGGCCTGAGCTTTGCCGTCACGGCGGCGCAGCGCGGCCATACGGTGGTGCTGTTCGATGCCGGCAGCGAGATCGGAGGCCAGCTCAACATCGCCAAGCAGGTGCCAGGCAAGGAAGAGTTCTACGAGACCCTGCGCTACTACCGCCGCCAGCTCGAACTGCATGGCGTGGACGTGCGCCTGAATACCCGCGTGGCTGCGCCGGAGCTGGGGGGCCAGGGCTTTGACGAGGTGGTGGTGGCCACGGGCATCCAGCCGCGCACGCCCGATATCGAGGGCATCGCCCACCCCAAGGTGCTGAGCTACCTCGATGTGCTGCGCGACAAGAAGCCCGTGGGCCAGCGCGTGGCGGTGATCGGCGCGGGCGGCATTGGCTTCGACGTGGGCGAGTACCTCACGCACGAGGGCGAGAGCGGGGCGCTGGCGCCCACCAAGTTCAACGACGAATGGGGCATCGACACCGGCTATGCCCACGCCGGCGGGCTGCGCGCTGCCCAGGTGGAGCCACCTGCGCGCCAGGTGCATCTGCTGCAGCGCAAGGCGAGCAAGGTGGGCGATCAATTGGGCAAGACCACGGGCTGGATCCACCGCACATCGCTGAAGGCGCGCAACGTGGGCATGAGCTCGGGCGTGGCCTACGACCGGGTGGACGACGCCGGCCTGCACATCCGCATCGACGGCCAGCCCCAGGTGCTGGATGTGGACAACATCGTCGTCTGCGCCGGCCAGGAGCCGCTGCGCGCGCTGTACGACGCGTTGGTGGCTACGGGCCAGAGCGCGCACCTCATCGGTGGTGCCGATGTGGCCGCCGAGCTCGACGCCAAGCGCGCCATCCTGCAGGGCACCACTCTCGCTGTCACCATCTGATTCACCCCCCCTTACATCCATCACCCGAGGAGACATCCCATGACCGAAGCCTTGAAGAACATCCACCCCGCCGTCGCCCGCTCGCTCGACACCTGGCACCACATGGTGGCCAGCCGCGACCTGTCGAACCTGCTGTCCATCGTGCACCCCGACGCGGTGTTCCGCTCGCCCATGGCCAACACGGCCTACACATCGGCCCCGGCGCTGATGCTGGCCCTGTCCACCGTGATCCAGGTGTTCGAAGACTTCACCTATCACCGCCAGCTGGCCACCGATGACGGCCTGAACGTCGTGCTGGAGTTCAGCGCCCACGTGGGCGACAAGCAACTCAAGGGGATCGATCTGGTTCAATTCAATGAACAGGGTCAGATCACCGAGTTCGAGGTCATGGTGCGCCCCTTGAGCGGGCTGCAGGCCCTGGGCGCGGAAATGGGCGCCCGTTTGGGTGACAAGCTGCCAGCGTTCAAGGCAAAGGCCTGAAGCGTTCACAAAAAAGAAAAGACCGGAGACCAACCCATGACCGCCACAACCGCGCCGCCAACGTCCACGCCTTGGGAGCTTACGTACCCGCCAGCCCTGCGCAACTACCAGCTCGACCTGGCGGCGCTGCCCGCCAATGCCGCACAACTGGCCACGCAGGCCGCTGCCGACCACAGCGACCAGCCTGCGTTCACCTTCGTGCTGCCCACGGGGGCGAACGTGGTGCGCAGCTTCAAGGAGATCGATGCCCTGTCGGACGCCTTTGCCGCTTGGCTGGTGCGCGGGCAGGGGCTCAAGGCCGGCGATGTGCTGGCACTGCAGATGCCCAACTGCCTGCACTACCCCATCGCAGTGTTCGGTGCCTGGAAGGCCGGGCTCATCGTGACCAACGTGAACCCGCTGTACACCGGCCGCGAGCTGCGCCTGCAGCTTGAAGACAGCGGCGCGCGCCTGCTGCTGGTGTGCGACCTGTTCCTACCCGTGGCGGCGCCCGTGGCCGAGGGGCTGGGCGTGCCGGTACTCACGGCCAGTCTGTGGGACTTCTTCGACGGACCCGTGGCCTCGGCCATCCGCGCCAAGATGGCTGGGCCGGCCGAGCCCACCGCAGCGCCCCTGCCGCGCATGGCCGATGCGCTGGTGTGCGGGCAGTCGCTGGCACCCATCGAGCGGCGCAGCCACCCCGTGGCGCTGTATCAGTACACCGGCGGCACCACCGGGCGCAGCAAGGGCGCGGTGATCACGCACGGCAACATCCTGGCCACCCTGCGCATCACACGCGACTTCCTTGATGCCTATGATGGCCCGAAGCCCGGCGAGACGATGTTGACCGTGCTGCCCATGTACCACGTGTTTGCGTTCATGGTGAACTTTCTGGTGTTTTTTCAGGTCGGCGCGCGCAACCTGCTGGTGCCCAACCCGCGCCCCATGGCCAATCTGCAAAAGACGTTCGAGCAGTTCGACGTGCAGTGGACGGCCGGGGTGGACACGCTGTTCGTCGGCCTGATGGCCGAGCCCTGGTTCCAGGCTCATCCGCCAAAGTTGCGCTACGCGTTTTCGGGCGGAACGGCCTTGCGCACATCGACCGCGCAGGCCTGGCAGGCGCTGGTCTGTCCCATCCTGGAGGGCTATGGCATGACCGAGACCTCATGCATTGTCTCGTGCAATCCGCCCTCGGCCACGCCACGCCTGGGCACCGTGGGCGTGCCCATGCCGGGCTGCCGCGTGCGCGTGGTCGATGCCGATGGACGTGACGTGCCCCAGGGTGCGCGCGGGGAACTGCTGGTGCATGGCCCGCAGGTGGTGGCCGGTTACCTGCATGCGCCCGAAGACAGTGCCAGCGCGCTGCTCGACGGTTGGCTGCATACGGGCGACATCGCGCAGCTGGATGAGGTCGGCTACATCCGCATCGTGGACCGCAAGAAGGACATGATCCTGGTCTCGGGCTTCAACGTCTACCCCAACGAGGTGGAAGACGTGCTGGCCGCCCACCCCGACATCGCCGAGGCGGCCGTCATCGGCGTGCAGGACGCTGGCACCGGCGAGGCCGTGCGCGCCTTCGTCGTGTCGCACAACCCCTCACTCACCGCCGAGGACGTGGAGCGCCATTGCCGCACTCAGCTCACCGCCTACAAGGTGCCGCGGCAGATCGTGTTCCGCGATCAATTGCCTAAGTCGGCAGTGGGCAAGATCCTCAGGGCGTCGCTACGCCAAGCAGTGTGATGTGGTCTGACGCACCTATCGCGCTATCGCTCTCGCAGGCTGGATTTCCAGCTGTGGGGGCGCCAACTTCGTCCGCATTTGATCCGAGCGGTCACTCGTAGCCGGACGCGCTACCGTCAGCTTCCAGCCGAGGCTGTGTGGAAACGCGCAATGAGCATGTGAACCAGCCCGTACCGCGTCACTGGGCCTCATTTTCCAGCAGCACTGCTGTAGGGCCGTTTCTTGCGCACCTGGAGCCTTTTGACGCCTTCCTAAATTCAGCCTGTAAAAGCCAACAAAGGCCTCACGCCTTCACTATCCGCATCGTCTGCGCGATACCCATCACGCTCATCACCCGCTTGAGGTTGTAGGCCAGCACGTGCAGGCTCATCTCGGTGCCCACGTGCTTGAGGGTCTTCATCAGGAAGTGCGTCGAGCCCATCCAGTGCTTGAGCGTTCCGAAGACATGCTCCACCGTTGATCTGCGCAATGTCATCGCCTCGGGATTGCTGTCCAGCCGTTGCTGCACGCGCTCCAGCACCTCTTCGTGCTCCCAGCGGCGAATGCGCCGATTGCTGCTGGTCGTGCACTGTGCTTTGAGCGGGCACTTGGGGCAGGCGCTTGACCAATACAGGTGCAGGTGTAGCCCCTTCTCCGTCGTTGCAAATCGGTGGATCGCACGTTCGCCTGCAGGGCATTGGTACTCGTCATCCTTGGCGACGTAGATGAAGTCGCCTTTGTCGAAGCGGCCCTCAGCCTTCGCGTTCGATGTCATCGGCTTGGGCACGAAGGTCGTGATGCCAGCGTCTTCGCAGGCCTTGAGCTGCGGGCCGCTGAAGTAGCCTCTGTCGGCGAAGGCTTGCAAGCCCTGGCTCCCCATAGCCTGGTCTGCGGCACAGGCCATGTTGTGCAGTTGTGCACGGTCATTGCCAACGTTCGTCACCTCGTGCGCGACGATCAAGTGGTGCTTGGCATCGACGGCGGTCTGCACGTTGTAGCCCACCAGGCCCGATCCCTTGGCCTGGGTGGCCATCGAACGCGCATCGGGATCAGTGAGGGAGATCTGGCCATCGGGCAGGCTCTTTAGCTGCTCCTTGAGACCATCGAGTCGCCGCATCTGATCGCGCAGCTTCTTTAGTTTCTCCTGCAGTCGTTCCGTCTTGGCTTCCACCTCTGCGGGCTGTGTGCGGTCAGCGGTCTCCAGCGCGTCCAGGTAGCGCTGGATGCTCTGCTCGATCTGCTGCTGGCGGGCCTCGATCTTGCCGGGCGTGAAGTTGCGGTCACGGCTGTTGACGGCCTTGAATTTGCTGCCATCGATGGCCACGATTGCCTGTGAGAAAAGGTTCAACTTTCGGCACATGGCGATGAAGCGCTTGCAGACGTTGCGGATGCCCGTGCCGTTGCTTCGGCGGAAATCCGCAACGGTCTTGAAGTCCGGCGCAAGGCGCCCGGTCAGCCACATCAGCTCAACATTGCGCTGGGCTTCGCGCTCCAGCCTGCGGCTCGACTGGATGCGGTTGAGGTACCCGTAGATGTAGAGCTTGAGCAGTACGGCCGGGTGATACGCAGGCCGTCCAGTGACCGCAGGATTGACCCCATCGAAGCCCAGGGCCCGAAGATCCAACTCTTCGACAAAGACATCGACAACGCGCACCGGGTTGTCCTCTGCGATGTAATCATCCAGGCACTCCGGCAGTAGGGTGACCTGTTGTCGGTCTTCGCCTTCGATGAATCGCTTCATGGGGCACCTCGCTTGAATCGGGTGCCGTTATTTTAATTTTTAGCAGCGGTTTAGGGTTGGGTTTTCACACAGCCTCGGCGTGGTGGCCGACGAAAGCGGACGCTCAACGACCGAGTTCAGCGAACGGCGTAGCCGTCCACTGCAACGAAGAGCTAGAACCTAGCCACCTACTGGGCACGGTCTTCACGACGCTATGACAAAAAGAGTTGGCGGGCGCTCTTACGAACGCCCGCCAAACACTAAACCAGAAGCGTAAGAATCGCCTGCGCCAGTGTTGCCGATAGAACGACAGACACCGAGACTTTAAAATTTTTACCTACCTGGACTGCAATTTGCACTTTCATGGTTCGAGTTCCATGGGTGCAGTTGCAGCAGCGCTGCGCAACCGCTCTATTAAGAGGCCGTGCTTTGGCGGTTACGAGGTTGTGTGGCGTTGTCGTCACGTCTCTTTGCCGCCTGACGACGTGATTGCCACCACGCCGGGGATTGCCAGCCGTCGCCTAAGGATGGCGGCCAACTCCCAATTTCTAAAAATATCGAGCCATACGCAAGAACTCTAGCCTCGGACGATACGGATTGTGCCAAAGACATCCAACGCATCTCGCCCAATCTTGCTGGAGTGGTATTGCGCTTGGACTTGCGTCGACAGGCTGCAGACGAGGTTTTCAATCATTTCGTCGCGTTCATCTGGTGTTGATGCGTCCAGTGCGGCCTTGACTTCATTTTCCAACGATACGGCGACGTGTGTTCCGATGCGACTAGGATCATCGCTGGTCGGAATCGGGCCGCGAAAAAGCAGAGTTCCATCTTCGGACTGCACTGGCTTCACAGATGGATCAAAAGTGCCGGCTAAGGCATGCGCCATGCGACGATTGAACTCGCCCAGTTCTGTCGTGAGATTCATTCGATGTGCCCTCTTTCAATTGGAGATGCGCCAGTGCGGTGACGAGTCCTAACGTGAAGATGACCGGACCACAACCATTCGCGGCGAAGCCGCCTCCTGCAGGCGTGGGTCCGTGTCGATGGCATGTTAAAGCGTATTGGGCTTCTGCTCAGGTTAGTTGCTCCGAGACCGAACATTCCAACAGCACGTTTTGGACTGTGAGCCAGCGGGCCGTGAGTCAACGGCAGCTTCCGGGTGGCGTTGTTCAACGGCGCCTTTGGGCTCTGAGCTGTCGTTCAGGTAACGCACGCAAAGCGGTCATCTGACGAGCTGCAGATATAGTGCAAGAGTGCCGTAAAGCTACGGCTCTGACACCGTGGAGCGTATTCTGTATGCCGATTCGTTCACCAAGAGCCAGATGTGGCCTGCAGCTCGGTACGAGCCTGTACTACGTTAGAGTCCAACCAAGAGCCCACAGTGATGTCAATCAACCCCGAAGCGCCTGAAGACCAAGAGCCTCCTGGACTGAGCCCGAAGCCGGGACCAGAACCGACCAAAGTCAAAGTACGGCGAAAGGCCCTCACATCTCTACGACGTGAGCTGAGTGACAAGGAACTGCTGTCGCCCGCAGTCCAAAAGCTATTGCTCGACGAAATCGAGCGATTGGAAGAAGACAATACTGAACTAGCGGGTTACCGCAGTCGGTACCACGATGCCGACAAGAAGGCCGCCATCCTCCAGCAAAAGCAAACTATTAGTATCGCGCACGAGATCATTTCTCTTTCCTGCATAACAGTGGGTGGGGCCGCACTTGGCTACGCGCCGTCCGTTTGGTCATCGCAGCCGACCGGGGGACTCGCATTGGCATTTGGTGTTGTCCTTGTTCTCGGCGGCATCGTCGCTAAGGCGGTGAAATCATGAATCTCAAGCTGAAGTCAATCGCGGACAAAGGCGACCCTCAGAAGGAGCGCCTCGTAATCCGAGTAGTAAATGACACGGATGTTGGCGAGTTCATAGTCATGCTCACAGGCTTTGTTGACGACGCAGTCAACATTGGTGTTGAGTACACATACTGGTTCCCTGACAAGCCGGTAAAAGCAGGTGACCTGGTCGTTCTATATTCAAGAGCCGGAACGACTAAGGAAAAGCCTCTCGAGCAAGGAGGGCATGTCCACTTTTTCTACTGGGGACAGGAGACTGCAGTGTGGCGTAGTCCAAATACCGGCGTTGTTCTCGCACACGCTCCGGTATGGCAGTCCGCGAATGCTGAGGAGCTCTAAATCTTCGGTTCAGCGGTCTGCGCTCGACACCCGCTGAACTCAAAAGTTGAGTGTCGGCTTTCTCGAATTGCCACCGACTGTTCCTGGCCGAATGCCGACATCGTATCAAGCGATGCAGGCTTGAATTTTGACCGGTTCGCCTTGATTGATCGCTCTTTGCAAGAGCTGAAACATCAGAGCTTCCATGGGGGCTACCGCTCGTACAGGTCGGCACCAAGCGGTGCTGTTTTAAAACGGGGTGGAGTGGTTTTAAAGACGCCCAACCTTCTGCTGGTTGGGCGCTGTGAATATGTCCGATGAGCAACGCGGCAACCTATTGATTTCATTGAGACTTCTTGAGGATGGGCGCGCTAGAGACGCCCATCCTCAAAACGCCCAACCTTGCGTGATCCATGCGTCTCGCTGAAACGACTGCTCCGCCCAGGAGCCAAGTAAAGCCTTCCCCAATGAAAACGGGGCCAGAAGGCCATGTGAAGCAACTTCCGCCACCCTGGGCCCACTCCAGCCCGTATACGGCCCATTTTGGCCGTTCTGCCCCTATGAAGCGCCCATTCCGCGCCAAAGCCACCGGCAACCCCACGCGCCCCAAAACTCCCCGCAAACCCGCGCCAGCATTAGCGAGGCCCAAAGTTATCCACACCCGAGCTCTGTGCCAATGCGATCACTCCCCCACTCAAAGGCGCCCACTGGGCCCGAGATTCGCTCCACGTGCCCCCCTGAATGCAACCTGCCCAGTCAGCGATTGGCTGGCCGGGCAGATACAGGGGATGGTGGCGATTTTCGAGGCGATCAGGGCGCAGGGTCGGTCACAAACCCGATTTTTCGCACACCGGCGCGCTGGGCTGCGGCCATGGCCTGGGCTACGCGTTCGTAGCGCACGTCTTTGTCGCCACGGATGTGCAGGTCGGGTTGGGGTTCCTTGGCGGCCTCGGCCTGCAAAAGCGGGAAAAGCTCTTCTTCCGAGACCTGCGATTCGTTCCAGAAGTACTTGCCGTCGGCAGAGACCGACAGGCGCACGGTTTCGGGCTTGATGTTCTCCACCTGGTTGGTGGCGCGCGGCAGGTCCACGTTCACCGAGTGTTTCATCACCGGCACGGTGATGATGAAAATGATGAGCAGCACCAACATCACGTCCACCAGGGGAGTCATGTTGATCTCGTTCATCACCTCATCGGATTCGTCTTGGGTTCCGAAGGCCATGGTGTTCAGCCGCCTTTCTTCATGGGCACCACATTGCCAGGCTCGCCTGTGTTGACGCGGGCACCGGTCACGAAGTAGGCATGCAGGTCATGGGCAAAGCTGTTGAGGCCGCCCAAGATGGACTTGTTGCCACGCACCAGGGCGTTGTAGCCCAGCACGGCAGGGATGGCCACTGCAAGGCCCAGCGCCGTCATGATCAGCGCCTCGCCAATAGGCCCGGCCACCTTGTCGATGGTGGATTGGCCCGAGGTGCCGATGGCGAGCAGCGCGTGGTAAATGCCCCAAACCGTGCCGAACAGACCAATAAAAGGTGCGGTAGAGCCCACCGACGCCAGGATGGCCAGGCCGGACTGCAGGCGCGCAGTGAATTCGTCAATGCAATTGCGCAGGCAGCGCGTCACCCAGTCGCTCACATCCAGGCTGTCGTGCAGATGGGCCTTGGTATTGCGGTGGTGGGCGGTGGCTTCGCGGCCCTCCATTGCCAGATGGCGGAAGGGGTTGGTCGGGTCGGCCCCGAGCTTGGTCAGGCCGGCGGCAAAGTCTTCGCTGTGCCAGAAGTCCTGTGCGGCGCGGGCGTGTTTCTTGAACTTGATGATGTCCAGGGCCTTGATGAGGATGACGATCCACGAGGCCAGCGACATGGCCAGCAGCAGGATGGCGACGGCGCGGGTGACAAAGTCACCCTGGATCCAGACGTTGGCGATGCCGAATTGCGATTCCATGAAAAAACTCCCTGAAGCGGTGATCTAAAACGTTGATTGGGTTATTCGAGAACGAAGTTGACAGGCACCAGGTTCCACATGGCTTCTGCCACGCCGTTGCGCTTGCCGGGCACAAAGCGCCAGCGCATGACGGCTTCCTGGGCCTGTCGGTCCAGCCGGTCAAAACCGCTGGACTTGTTGATTTCCACCTTTTGCGGCAAGCCGTCGGTGCCGATCAGCACGCGCAGCACCACCTTGCCTTGCTCACCCATGCGCTTGCTGATGGCGGGGTAGCTGGGCCGGGGATTGTTCAGATAGGCCGCGTCGCTGGAAGGCAGCTCGATCTTGGGCGGTGCGGGCGGTGCCGGTGGCGCAGGCGCGGGTGCCGGAGGCGCCACGGGGGCCTCGATGGGGGGCGCAGGCGGCTGGGGCGTGGTAATGCCCGTTGGCGCATTCGGCGCGGGTGTGGGGTCTGGGATGGCGACCGGCATAGGCGCCGGGCGTGGTGCCACCTTGGGGGCGGGTTTGGGTGGAGGAGGTGGCGCAGGCGGTGGCGGCGTGACTTTGGGCGGGGCGGGCGGAGCGATGAACTGGCTGAGCAACTCGGCCGGCACAATCACTTCAGCGGCTTTGCGCACCAGGCCGGACTGCAGCGCCCAGATGCCGCCCACATGCAGTGCAATGACTGAGCCCACGATCACGGTATTGCGGCTGATACCCCCGGGGGTAACAAAACGATCTGGGTAAGACATAAAAATGATAGCTGCTTGCGCTTATGCAATAAGCGCAGGAGGCCTAAAAGACCTTGATTATTTGCGAAAGATCCACCAGGCCGAGCCTGCGACGAGGATCAGGCTGCCCGCGAGTGTTGAGAGGAGTGCCATGACTTGCTTTCCAGAATGGAGTTGGCAAGCTGTATCGTCTGCGGCACCACATCATTGTGCATTGCAGCAACGGGATGCGATGCACTGCATTGCGCCACCACATCGCGGGCGCAGCTCTCGCAGCATCCGCATTGGGTGGCTACGCCGAGTTCAAACTGGATTTCGTCGAAGCTCATGCCAGCGCGTGCATGGCGGGCAATCTCACGGTCAGAAATCCGGCGGCAAACACAGACGATCATGATGGCAAGCAGGCAGTGTGGCTGGCTGTTGAAGAAGAAGTGCTTTCATTATAAATACGAATCTCTCGCATTTGCAATAAATCACCCCTATAAATCACTCCCGTCGATAGGGAGAAGCCGCGCAAGGGGGCGCTCAGCGCCGGGATTCGTCGGCGCAAGGCTCGTCCGCATCCAGCAACGCCATTGAGGCGTCGGCCAGCGTGGCGCAACCGGTCAGGGCCATCGCCACTTCCAGTTCGTCGCGCAGCAGGCGCAAGACATGGGCCACGCCGACCGCGCCTGCATTGGCAAGGCCCCACACCACAGGCCGCCCCACGAGCACCGCCGAGGCGCCCAGCGCCATGGCCTTGAGGATGTCGGTGCCGCGCCGGATTCCCCCATCCACCAGAACGGGCGCGGCGCCCGCCACGGCTTGAACGACACGGGGCAGGGCATGGGCCGTGGCGGGGGCTGTGTCCAGTGTGCGCCCGCCATGGTTTGACACGATCAAGCCCGCAGCGCCCAGCGAGACAGCCAGGCGCGCGTCGGCAGGGTGCAGCACGCCTTTGAGCAAGACCGGCAGGCGGGTGATGGACTGCAGCCAGGCAATGTCGTCCCACGTCGGAGCGTGGTGCAGCAGGCCGTCGAACAGAGCGCTTTGGTCGGGCGAGAGGTTGGCAGGCGGCGGCGCCTGAAGACCGGCAAGGTGGACCGGGCCGACGCCTGGTGGCAGCCGAAAACCTGCGCGCCGCTCCCGGTCCCGCACGCCGCTGGTGGGTGCGTCCACCGTGAGCACCAGGGCTTCATAGCCGGCGGCTTCGGCGCGTTGCACCAGCGCCTGCGTGAAACCCCGGTCGTGCTGCAGATACAGCTGGAACCACAAGGGGCCACGGCCGGGGTCGGGGTGGACCGTCTGCGCGATGGTTTCCAGTGCAATGCTGGACTGGGTGCTTAGCACCACCCCCGCCCCCAGCGCCGCCGCCGCGTAGGCCATGGCCACTTCGCCGTCGGTATGGGCCAGGCGCTGGCACGCAATGGGTGCAACCAGCACAGGGTGCGCCAGGCTGCGGCCCAGCAAGGTCACCCGGGTGTGGCCGCCGGCGAGGGGGCGGAGCACGCGAGGCCACAGGGGCAGGGCGTCCCACGCAGAGCGGTTGGCGCGCAAGGTGATCTCGTCGCCAGCCCCCCCGCTGAAATAAGCCCAGGCGTTGTCGTCCAGGTGTTGGCGCGCATGCAACTCGTGGTCTGCCAGGTTGGCCGTGGCGGCGGGCACCGTGCCGCGTTGCAGGGGAGGGGGGGTATTTGTGG
>RCMZ01000599.1_pt1 | contig 16798 bp, 11 predicted proteins | sample 2041141 | NCBI WGS metagenome assembly RCMZ01 (sample SAMN09708263, study PRJNA481090) | Wastewater metagenome, whole genome shotgun sequencing project. | biome: sewage; isolation source: Davis station wastewater (DW) | place: Antarctica: Davis Station | collected 2010-03-01
CCATCTCATTGACCAGTTGGGGGTTGGCGAAGGTGGCGCGCATGGCCGTCAGGTGGTCGCCACGGTGGGTGGCGTAGGAGTTGTAGTCTTCCTCAGGCACGCCCATCGCCGTCAGATATTCGCCCGCCGCCGAGGAGGACAGGATGGCGTTGGACGGCGACAGGTGATCGGTCGTGATGTTGTCCGGCAGGATGGCCAGCGGCCGCATCCCCTTCAGTGTGCGCGGGCTGGCGGCCAGGGCGCCCAGGCCCTGAGTGTCCCAGTAAGGGGGGCGCCGGATATAGGTCGACTGGGGCCGCCAGTCATACAGCGGCGCGGCGGGCGCACCGCCATGCAGGCGTTTAGCGAACATCGGCTCATAGACGTTGCGGAACTGCTCGGGCTTGACGTGCTTGCCGACGATGGCGTCGATCTCGGCGTCAGTGGGCCATAGGTCCTTCAGGCGGATTTCATGGCCGTCGGGCGCGATGCCCAGCACATCCTGCTCGATATCGAACCGCACCGTTCCGGCGATGGCGTAGGCCACCACCAGCGGGGGCGAGGCGAGGAAGGCCTGTTTCGCATAGGGATGGATGCGTCCGTCGAAGTTGCGGTTCCCGGACAGGACGGCGGTCGTATAGAGGTCGCGGTCGACGACCTCTTTCTGGATCACCGGGTCCAGAGCGCCGGACATGCCGTTGCAGGTGGTGCAGGCGAAGCCGACGATGCCGAAGCCCAGCGCCTCCAGTTCGCCCAGCAGTCCGGCCTCTTCCAGATACAGCTGCGCCACCTTTGAACCCGGCGCGAACGACGTCTTCACCCAGGGCTTGCGATCCAGTCCCAACGCCCGCGCCTTCTTGGCCACCAGACCAGCGGCGACGACATTGCGCGGATTGGAGGTGTTGGTACAGCTGGTGATGGCGGCGATGATCACCGCGCCGTCGGGCATCAACCCCTCGCGCTCCTCCGCCAGTGCGCCTTCCAGATCCACAGCCACGCCCCGCTCACGCAAGGCCGAGGTCGGCAGGCGGCGATGCGGGTTCGACGGTCCGGCCAGGTTGCGCTCGACACTCGACAGATCGAACTCCAGCACCCTTTCATACTCGGCGGTCTTCAAGGCGTCGGCCCACAGTCCCGTCGTTTTCGCATAGGTCTCGACCAGGGCGATCTGGTCGGGTTCACGGCCGGTCAGGCGCAGATAGTCGATGGTCTGCTGGTCGATGTAGAACATCGCCGCCGTCGCACCGTACTCGGGGCACATGTTGGAGATGGTCGCCCGGTCGCCGATGGTCAGGCTGTTCGCACCCTCGCCGAAGAACTCCAGCCAGGCGCCGACCACCCGCTCCTTGCGCAGGAACTCGGTCAGGGCGAGCACGATGTCGGTGGCGGTGATGCCTTCAGGTCGATGCCCGGTCAGTTTGACCCCGACGATGTCAGGCAGGCGCATCATCGACGGACGGCCCAGCATGACAGTCTCGGCTTCCAGCCCGCCGACCCCGACCGCGATGACCCCCAGCGCATCGACATGGGGGGTGTGGCTGTCGGTGCCGACACAGGTGTCGGGGAAGGCCACGCTGTCGCGCAGCTGAATGACCGGCGACATCTTCTCCAGGTTGATCTGGTGCATGATGCCGTTGCCCGCGGGGATCACATCCACATTCTCGAACGCTCGCTTGGTCCATTCGATGAAGTGGAAACGGTCCTCGTTGCGGCGGTCCTCAATGGCGCGGTTCTTCTTGAAAGCCTCAGGATCGAAGCCGCCATGCTCCACCGCCAGGGAGTGGTCCACGATCAGCTGGGTCGGCACCACCGGATTGACCTTGGCCGGGTCGCCGCCTTGGTCAGCGATGGCGTCGCGCAGACCTGCGAGGTCGACCAGCGCCGTCTGACCCAGAATGTCATGACAGACGACGCGCGCCGGATACCAGGGGAAGTCCAGGTCCCGCTTGCGCTCGATGATCTGGCGAAGCGCATCCGGCAGCAGGGCCGGGTCGCAGCGGCGGACAAGCTGTTCAGCCAGAACGCGCGAAACATAGGGCAGGCCGTCATAGGCGCCGGGCTGGATCGCGTGGATCGCGGCGCGGGTGTCGAAATAGTCCACGGGCGCGTCACCGGGGGCGCTAAGCAACCGACTGCGATAGGCCTGGTTCATCGGTGCGATCCTTGGAACAGAGAGACAGGTTGTGGATAGTCCCCTCTCAATAGGCGTCCGCCCCCCGCCTGAGGACGACTGAAACAGCGGAAGTTTGTGAAAGCGCTTCTGCAAATCCGCCAAGTTTGCAAAAATTCCTCAAGACCTCGGCTTTGCAGTTTTTGCAGTTTCACAGCTTCGGCTCCGCAGCTTTCCGCCTTTTCAGTCCTTCTGGCGCGGCCTGAGCCGTGAATATTTCAAGACCTCGCGGATCCGCCGCGGCCCGAGGTCCCAGTCTTGTCTTCGACGCAGCTCGCCAACGAAGAGACCCGCTTTTCCGAGATGGTCTTTCCAGATCAGGCCAACCACTACGGTGCGTTGTTCGCCGGTGCAGGTCTGGCTTTGCTGAGCAAGGCGGCCTTCATCGCGGCCAGTCGTCGGGCGCGGCGCAACGTCGTCATGGCCCGGTCAGAGGCGACCGACTTTCACACCCCAGTGCGGGTGGGCGAACTGCTCGACATGGTGGCCCGCGTGGTCCGGGTCGGGCGCACGTCGCTGACCGTCGAGGTCGAAGGCGTCGCCGAAACCCTTTTGACCGGTGCGCGACGGCCCGCTCTGCACGGCCGTTTCGAGATGGTCGCCGTCGACGCGGACGGCCGTCCGACGCCCATCAGCTTTCAACCCGCCCTGTCCGTCTGAGCCTTCTGGCTCAGCCTTCATCCTATCGCTCCTGAGGAGTTTTTCATGTCCGAGACCGCCCTCGCCCCCGGCGTGAAACCAAAGAAGTCCGTGGCCCTGTCGGGCGTTCTGGCGGGCAACACGGCGCTGTGCACCGTCGGCCGGTCCGGCAACGACCTGCACTATCGCGGCTATGACATCCTGGACTTCGCCGAGACGAGCGAGTTCGAGGAGATCGCCCACCTGCTGATCCACGGTGCCCTGCCCAATGGGCCGCAGTTGAAGGCCTACAAGGCCAAGCTGAAGGCTCTGCGCGGACTGCCCGCGGCGGTGAAGTCGGCGTTGGAGACGGTGCCTGCGGCGGCCCACCCGATGGACGTGATGCGCACGGGCGTCTCGGCCCTGGGGTGCGCCCTGCCGGAAGGGCATGACCATAGCCATCCCGGCGCACGCGATATCGCCGACCGGCTGGTCGCCTCGCTGGGGTCCATGCTGCTGTACTGGCACCACTTCAGCCAGAACGGTCGCCGCATCGAGGTCGAGACTGACGATGATACGGTCGGCGGCCATTTCCTGCACCTGCTGCACGGGACGCCGCCGTCGCAGGGCTGGGTGCGGGCCATGCACACCTCGCTGATCCTCTATGCCGAGCATGAGTTTAACGCCTCGACCTTCACCGCCCGGGTCATCGCCGGAACCGGCTCGGACATGTTCTCGGCCATCGCCGGAGCGATCGGCGCCCTGCGCGGCCCCAAGCACGGCGGCGCCAACGAAGTCGCCTTTGAAATCCAGAAACGCTACGCCGACGCCGACGAGGCCGAGGCCGACATCCGCCGCCGCATGGAGGCCAAGGAGGTCATCATCGGCTTCGGCCATCCCGTCTATACGATCAGCGACCCGCGCAACGTCGTGATCAAGCGCGTCGCCAAAGACCTGTCGGATGAAGCCGGTTCGACCCGGATGTACGACATCGCCGAACGCATCGAGAGCGTCATGATGGACGAGAAGAAGATGTTCCCGAACCTGGACTGGTTCTCGGCCGTCTCCTACCACATGATGGGTGTGCCGACGGCGATGTTCACGCCCCTGTTCGTCATCTCGCGCACCACAGGCTGGGCGGCCCATGTGATCGAACAGCGCACCGACAACAAGATCATCCGGCCATCCGCGAACTACACCGGGCCAGAGAACCTGACCTTCGCCCCCCTGGCCGAGCGCGCCTGAGCCTTCTTGAGAGACTGACGAAAACCCCATGCCCTATCTTCTCGCCTCAGACCTGCCGACGGAATCCGCCGGGAAACGCTTCCGCGCCGCGCTTGCCGAGCCCGGCATCTGGCAGTTGCCCGGCGCCCACAATGGTCAGGCCGCGATTCAGGCGAAGCGGGCGGGGTTTGACGGCCTGTACCTGTCGGGCGCGGCGATGACGGCCTCCATGGGCCTGCCGGATCTCGGCATCATCACGGTGGACGAGGTCGCCTTCTTCATTCGTCAGATCGTGCGCTCCACCGGACTGCCGCTGCTGGTGGACGGGGACACCGGCTATGGCGAAGTGCTGAACGTCATGCATATGGTCCGCACCTTCGAGGATGCCGGCGCGGGCGCGGTCCATCTGGAAGATCAGGTTCTGCCCAAGAAGTGCGGTCACCTGAACGGCAAGAACCTGGTCCCGGCGCTGGACATGGCCGCCAAGGTCGCCGCCGCCAAGAAGGCCAGCCGTGACATCGTCATCATGGCCCGCACCGACGCCGCCGGGGTCGAAGGCTTTGACGCCGCCGTTGATCGCGCCAAGATGTATGTGGACGCGGGCGCCGACGCGATTTTCCCCGAAGCCCTGAACACCCGCGAGATGTTCGAAAAGTTCGCCAGGGCCATGCCCGGCGTGCCGCTGCTGGCCAATATGACCGAGTTCGGCAAGACGCCTTTCTACACGGCCGCCGAGTTCGAGCAGATGGGCTACAAGATGGTGATCTGGCCGGTGTCGTCGCTACGCGCCGCCAACAAGGCGGTGGCCGATCTCTATGCGGCGATCAAGCGTGACGGCGGAACCCAGAAAGCTGTCGAAAACATGCAGACCCGTCAGGAGTTGTATGACGTCATCGGCCTGCACGATTTCGAAGAGCTCGACGCCTCGATCATCAAGACCATCGTGCCCCAGGGGATGCCTCAGGTCGGCTGAACCGACCCGGGATTTGCGCCGGTCGGGGACATAAAGACCGACCGGCCGTTCAGCCCTATTGAGGAATGCGACCTCCGCCTCGGACAAAGTGCAGCAGCACCAGCCCGACGGCCATCAGGACGACGATCGGCACAAAGCCCGCCTGCTGGCTGTGGAAGGTGCGGGTGAAGGCGTCGACCAGCAATGGTCCCAGCCACATGGTCGCGGTCTGCGACAGGGCGAACAGGCCAAAGAAGGTTCCGGCTTCCTGCGGCGGGGTCAAACGCGTCATCAGGGTGCGCGATGACGCCCAGGACGCCGTGCCGAACACCGAAACGACAATCACGGCCAGCAGATAGATGACCTCGGGCGCAGAGCCGAACAGGCCATCCCACAGACGCAGATCCTCGGCCGGGAAAAAGAAAAGAATGCGCGAAGGCGAGGTCGTGATCTGGGCGATCAAGGCCAGAATAGTGACCCAGATCTCCAGCTTGAATGCGCCGCGCGGCCCCAGCAGATTGTCCAGCCAACCCCCGAAGACACCGCCAATCACACCGGCGATACAGGCGATCAGGCCCAGGGCCAGAAGTTCGGTGACGCCCCAGCCCATGACCCCTGCGGCATAGACGCCGCCGAAGACCAGCAGGGCCATCTTGCCGTCGATGTAGAACATCCGCGCCAGCAGATAGACCCCGACATCGCGGGGCACGCGGGCCGACCGCACCAGCCCTGTCAGATGACGGGCGCCATTACGGAACGCCTTGAGCAGAGGCACGCCAGTCGGCTTGACGTCTCGCGCGAAGAGAAACAGCGGCACGGCGCCCAGCAGTAGGAACAGGCCGACGATCGGTCCGGTGATGCGCTCCGGCTCCCGCAGCGCCGCATCAAGCCCGAACAGGGGCTGTGACGGCAGGATCGACCAGCCGGGCTGTCCCGGCAAAACAAAGAAGGCCAGCACAGCCACCAGCATGAGGATCGCCGTGGCGTTGCCCAGCGAAAACGCCAGGCCCGACGCTGCAGGTTGAACCGACGGCCTCGCCGCGCTCATCAGCATGGCGTTGTAGAAGACATCCGCATAGGACAGCAGGATCGCGATCAGGGTCAGCATCACCACCCCGGCCATGATCCCCAGACCGGGCGTTCCGGCAGGCGTCAAAAGCCACAAGCCCATGATCAGAGGCGCCGTCATCAGGGTCAGCGCCAGCATCCACGGCTTGCGCGCGCCCATCTGATCCACCGCAGCGCCCAGAAAGGGCGCCGTCGCCGCCACAAAGAGGTTCGACACCAGGCTGAAGCCCGCGACCACGGACTGTCCCCGCACCGCGTCGCCGACCACGGCCGTAGCGAAATAGGGCACGAACACATAGGTGCCGATCAGGATGATGTAGGGGTCGCGCGCCGCCTGATACAACGACCAGGCCCAGGCGCTGAGGCCCAGCCGCGAGCCTTGCTTGTCAGAACCGGCGGTCGCGACAACGGAAGTATCGGCGGTCTCAGTCATAGGCCTGCCTTGTCGGCTGATGCGTCAACAGAGTGTCGTGAGGAACGTCGGATGCGGCGCCGCACGACATCATGCGATCGTTTCAGGCGTGACGCCGAAACGGGTCAGGACATTGCGCGTGATCTGGGCCAGATAGGGATCGCCCGCCGCCAGACCGTGCGCCCATTCGGTCGTACCGGTGTTGAACACCTCGCCCGCGCCACGCTTGAAACTGGCCAGAACAGCGTGGCCCTTCAGTATCTTGGCTTGGGATTCAGGCGTGTCGTCGCCGTAAACCACCTGGGCGATCACATCGAGCTTTTCAGGCGGAATAACGGGCTCATAGCCGCGCCCCGCCTCTTCCCCGAAGGCGCAGGGCACAAGGCCGATGATTTCCAGATTTTCGGGCACGCCCAGCATGGGTGTGGCGCGGGGCAGGCCGTTCTCATCAAACTGGAACCGGCAGCCGTCGCTTTCGTAACCGACCAGCGGCGCCTCGTCCCCGATCACATCGCCATAGAACAGGTCGGTGTCTTCCAGCGCCCAATGCCGATCATCATAGATGGTGAAGCCCGCCTGACCCCGCGATGCGCACATGCCCAGACGGTGATATCCGCCAAACACGAAGCTCAGCCCCGTCAGCTCGGCTTCTGGTCGGGCGAAGTCCGGGTGCGACCACAGGTGCGTGGCGTCGGCGGGATTGTCCTGATCTTCAGCCGCCTCGAAGCCACGCCATTTCTTGTTGACATAGGTCTTGCCCTCGTCGTCCCAGCGCACCTTCCAGAAACAGGTGTTGCCCGACAGAATGGCCAGCCCGCCGCCCGCATCGACAAAGCGTTCAACCTGCTCTCGTTCGCGGCCAGACCAGTATTCGCTGTGCCCGATGAACAGGGCGCAAGCGTAGTCCTTCAGGACGTCGTCTTCGACATCGAGGTCATAATCGGTGTGGTAATCCAGCGCATAGCCTTCCGCCTCGGCCCAGGCGGCGAAACGGTGCTCCCACTTATTCAGGAACCCGGCTGAGCCATCGTAGGGCGAACAGCCGTGGGCGATCATCCATTCATAGTCCGCGGCGAAGGGCGGCTCTTTGAGACCGCGTTTGCGCAGATTGATCAGGCGCGGCGCATCCTCTGGCGCGCCGACGATCAGGGGCGTGAACGGACGCTGGGTGGATAGGACGCCTATGGCGCCGCCCATCGCGTCGGCGAAGGATTTTCGCCCCGTCATCAGAGAGGTCACATCACTATAGGCGTTGGCCCCGCCCCACCAATTATAGGCGTGATAGGTATTGGTCGTGAGCACGATGGCCGCCCGGCTCTTCGGCTTGCCCTTGGGCGGGCGCACGCAGACGAAATGCCGGGACACCTGTCCTTCGGCATCGGTCATCAGCAGGTCGTAATAGCCGGAGGGCCAGTCTCCAACCGTCACGGTCAGACACGAGGGCCAGCCACAGCCTTTGGCGTCCGCTTCGGCTGGTACCGGATGTTCTTCTGTTTCAATATCGGACAGGGTTTGAACGACGACACGTTCGCGACCGACCCTGGCGATTTCGATGACGCAAGGCCCCTTGGCGCTGGCGTGAATCTGAAACACCTCGCCCGGTCGGACGCTCAGTCGATCCGTATAAAAGGCACTCATCAGTCGATCCCCTAATCGCGACGATATGATAGTGAAGATTATCGTTTGGTCTTTGTCAAACGGTTCGAGCGCCATATTTCTCGATCTCATTCTGGCTGCGAAAGCCGAGGCGCTGGAACAGGCGACCCGAGCTCATTCTTTAGAAATTTTGCGTCGATCAACAAAAATAGTCTTGACTATCTTATTTTAGATCACACGATTGTCACGCAACCTTCGCAAGGCCAGTTCGGGGATTCTAGCCGTGAAGACCACCTTCCTGACGACCGTATCCATTGCCTCGGTTCTGGCAGGCGCAGCCGCCGCCCAGACCGGACCGCAACCCAGCACGACCTCACCTGCGGCCGTCGACGATATCGTCGTCACGGCGCAAAAACGCTCAGAACGTCTGCAGGACGTGCCTGTCTCCATCAGCGTCCTGGGCTCCGAAACCCTTGAAGCAAAAGGGGTCAGCAATGTCACCGCCTTGAACAATGTGGCGCCCGGATTGCGGGTCTCCAGCGGTGACGCCGCCTCCAGTCCCAAGATCTTCATTCGCGGGGTGGGCCTGAGCGACTTCAATCCGAACGCTTCCAGCGGCGTCGGCATCTATGTGGACGGGGTCTATATCGGATCGCCTCTGGCGCAGATGGCTGGCTTCTATGATCTGGCTCAGGTCGAAGTCCTGCGGGGGCCGCAAGGCACCCTCTACGGACGCAACACCAACGGCGGCGCCATCAACATCACGACCAAGCGGCCCTCCTTCGACTGGGCTGGCGACGGTCGGGTCGAATATGCTTCCGACAACGCCGTCAGCCTTCAGGGCGGCGTGGGCGGCCCGATCATCGACGATGTCCTGGCCTTCCGGGCGGCAGGACAATATGTGGCCAGCGACGGCAACACTCATGATCGGGTGACCGGCAAGGATCTGAACGCCATCGAATATTATGGCGGCCGCTTCTCGCTGCTGTACACGCCCAGCGCCGATGTGAGCATCCTGGCTTCGGTCAATCATTTCGAGAACCACGGCGACGCGACCGCCGCCCAGCATCGTGCGCTGTTCCCGACGACCGCAGCGGTGACCGGCCCCGATGGACAGTGTCTGCCCAGCGCCTATTCCAGCGGCCTCTGCACCGACCTTCTGGGCTATGTCGACACCGACAACGACATTCGCGCAGGCGATTACGGTCCAGATTCAGGCAAGGACAAGGTGCGGCTGAACGGCGCTTCGGTGCAACTGGACTGGACCTTGGGCGGCATCGATCTGGTGGCCATTTCCGCCTATCAGAACGCCAAGCGAAGCGCGTTCGAGAACACCGATTCCAATCCCTTGCGGATGATCGAGATAAACTATCGTTCGCAGGCCGAGTCCTTCAGTCAGGAACTGCGCCTGCAGAGCAATGATCCGGCTGCCGATCTGAAATGGGTCGTGGGCGCCTATTTCATGAACGAGACCATCAAGGACAGCTCGACCCAGGACGTGCTGCGCGACCTGCGTCCCCTGTTCATCACACCCCAAAATCCGCTGGGCATCAGCCCGGAAAACAGCGTCGGCGTCTTTGGATATCCCTACACGCAGAAGACCAAGAGCTACGCCCTGTTCGGCCAGGCCGATTACAAGCTGACAGACCGGCTGGTGGGCACGGCGGGCTTGCGCTGGTCGTCGGATGATCGGGATTTCGACTATCGCAGCGAGATCGAATACGGTCTGGCCACCATCCTGACCTACAAGGACAACAAGAGCTTCTCGGCGTGGTCCGGGCGTCTGGGACTGCGTTATGAACTCAGCCCCGAGGCCAACGTCTATGCGACCTACAATCGCGGCTTCAAGAGCGGGGGCTTCTTCGGCGGTCTGGCCACATCGGTCGAACAGTTGAAGCCCTACGACAACGAACAGCTCGATGCATACGAAGTGGGCTACAAGGGACAGTTCTGGGATCGCAGGGCGCGCCTGAACACCTCGGTGTTCTATTACGCCTACAAGGACCAGCAGGTCTTCGCCCAGGCGCTTCGCAATGGCCTGACGGTTCTGGTGCTCGACAACGCAGGCGATTCCACCGTCTATGGCGCCGAGATCGAAGGCGCCATCACGCCGATCGACAATCTGGACATCAGCCTGGGCCTGTCGCTGCTGCACGCCAAATACAATGAGTTCATCTCCGAGGGTGAAGACTACAGCGGCCATATTCTGCCGCAGTCACCCAAGGCGACCCTCAACGCCTCAGTCAGCTACACTTGGCCGCTTGCATCCGGCGGCGACATCCTGGCCAGTGTCGACACCAACTATTCGTCCAAAATCTATTTCGACAACTCCAACCGCGAACGTCTGGCTCAAGAGGGGGTCTGGAACACAGGCCTTCAGGTCAGCTGGCGGTCGGGGTCGAGTGGTCTGGAGGCAGGCGTCTTCGCGCGCAACGTCTTCAACGAAGACTGGGCCGTCAACATCTCGCCGATCGACAGCCTGGGCATGGATCTGGTCACCTACAACCGGCCGCGCAGCGTCGGCGTCTTCCTGAAGTACAACTACTGACCTGACCAAACAGCCAGCGGGGGCGATGGCGGATGACGGCGGACGCAAGAACCAACGGCGATCTGGGCCTGCAACAGCAGATCGCCTGCCTGACGATCGGGGTTGTCGCCCTGCTGATCGCCGGTCTTCAACCGCTGGTCCTGGGCGGCTGGGCGCATGAAGGGCGGCTTTCCGAAGCCGAGATCGGCCTGGCCGCCATGGGCGAATTGCTCGCCCTGGGCTTGACCACCAGCCTGGCCGCGACCTTCCTGAAACCCACGCACATGCGCATGAAGGTCGGCCTGGCCTGCATCGGCCATGTCGTCGCCACTCTGGCGGGCCTGGGCCTGTCTTCCGTCTGGCTGGCGGTGGACCGGACGGTCGCAGGCGTATTTGAGGGCCTGATGCTGTGGGCCGTCATCAGCATGATCGTCCGCTCCGCATCAGCCGAGCGATGGGCCGGGGTGTTCGCAACCGCCCAGACCCTGGCGCAGATGACCGTGTCCGCCGTTCTGGCCCTATGGATCATTCCCCGGCACGGCGTGAACGGGGCGCTGTTCCTGCTGGCCGCCCTGTCGCTGACGGCAGGCTTGTCCGCCCTTGCGGGGCCGGATCGCATGGCTGCGCTGCCCAAGGCCTCCAAAGGGACGAGCGGCGCATTGGCGCTTCGCCCTGCACTGGGGCTTGCGGGCGTCTTCCTGTCGATGGCCTTCATCGTGTCGGTCTGGGTCTATCTGGACCCGCTGGCCAGAAAGGCGGGCCTGTCCGGCGAAATGGCTGGGTTGATCGTCTCTTTGGCCCTGGGCGCGCAGGTCGCCGGCAGTCTGACCGCCACGATCATCAGCGCGCGGTGGCCGGCCGCTCCGATCCTGATGGGCGTCGCCGGGCTTCAGGCCCTGGCGCTGATCGGCATAGGGCTGGCGCCGACGACGATGGTCTTCGCCGCTTGCGTGATCTTGTTCGGCTTCTTGTGGATGTTCGCCATCCCCCTGCACGCCGCCCTGATGATCGAACTGGACCCGACGCGCCGCGCCGCCTTGCAGATCGGCGCAGCCCAGTTGCTGGGCTCCAGCTTCGGCCCCCTGACGGTGGGTCTGATCCTGGGCGACGGCCCCATCGCCCATGTCTTGTTTGTATCCGCAGGGTTATTGGTCCTGTCGACCCTGATGTTCACAGCAGTCATATTGGGTCGCTCGCTAAAATCGTCTCCCGCAAAGATGCAACTCGACGCATAGGGTCCGGGCGAATAGGATCACGCACTCGCTCTGCGCGATATTGACCTTTGGCGTTCCGGCCAATCAGGGTCCATTTCAGGCGTCTCATGACAAATACAACGGGCCAACGCAGCGCCCGCACAAAAAGCAACTCAGGCGCTGACGCCCATCAGACCGTTTCACTTGAGACAAAACTCAAGCCTTCTCAGGTTCGCGCCCAACACACGTTTGAAGCCATTCTGATCGTTGCGGGCGAACTGCTGGCAGAGGTCGGATTTGAACGGCTTTCCACCAATCTGGTGTGTCAGCGCGCAGGCCTGACGCCGCCCGCGCTTTATCGTTATTTTCCGAACAAATACGCCATCCTGAGCGAGCTTGGCCGACGGCTGATGCAAGCCCAGGATCAGGCCGTGTTCGACTGGATGGAGGCAGGCGGCCTCGAAGCCGATTCCATGGACACGGCGATCGCCAAGAACCGCCAGATCCAGGAGAAGGTGAACCAGATCACGCGCGACATGCCCGGCGGCGTGTGGATTCTGCGGGCCATGCGGGCGGTGCCCCTGCTGCAGGATATCCGTATCGCGTCACGCGACATCGTGGCCCGAAACATGGCCGACAGACTGCTGAAACAATACCCGACCTCCAGCGCGGACGAACTGTTCGCGGCGACGCGGATCACCATCGAGCTGATGATGGCCGCCACCGAAATGGTGCTGGAACAACCCGACACGGACGAGGCCATGGTCACCCAGGAGGTCTGCCGGATGGTCTATCTCTATTATTCGCAGTTCGGCGGGGACAGGACGGCCGGATAGTTCCCCCCCGCACGCGGCCCTGTCCTAACGACTGATCTGGCCGTTCAGATATTTGCGGATGGCGGGACCAAAGGGCGGACGCAGATCTTTCAGCGGGCCGATGTCCTTGGCGATCTGTTCAAACACCGCACGGCGGTGGCTGAACTCCAGGAAGCCATCGCGGCCATGATAGGCGCCGAAGCCCGAAGGCCCGACGCCGCCGAACGGCAGACGCTCCTGCGCCACATGGAAGATGACGTCGTTCACCGTCACCCCGCCGCTGCGCGTGCGGTTGAGGACATAGTCGCGCTCTGACGCATCGTCGCCGAACCAGTACAGGGCCAAAGGATGGTCGTGGTCGTTCACATAGGCGACGGCGTCCTGGATCTGTTCGTAAGCCATGATCGGCAGAAGCGGCCCGAAGATCTCCTCCTGCATCACAGTCATCTGCTCGGTGGCGCCCACGATCAGGGTCGGCGCGATCTTGCGGCTGTCGGACGGCGCCGCCTCGCCAGCAGGGCGTACTTCGATGATCCGAGCGCCCTTGGACCGCGCGTCCTCCACATGGGCTTTCAATCGCACGGCATGGCGGTCAGCGATGACGGACGCATAGTCCGGGTTCGTCTCGATCGTGGGGAAATAGGCCGCTGCAGCCTGGGCGGCATGACCCGCGAAGGCTTCAACAGTCTCGACCGGCGCCAGCACATAGTCCGGGGCCAGACAAATCTGCCCTGCATTCAGCGTCTTGCCGTTCATGATCCGCGCCGCAGCGACCTGTAGATCAGCCGTCCGCGACAGGATGGCCGGGCATTTTCCGCCCAACTCCAGCGTGACCGGCGTCAGGGACTGCGCGACCGCCGCCATCACCTTTCGTCCCACCTGCCCCCCGCCGGTGAAGACCAGATGGTCGAACGCCAGGGCCGAGAACGCCTGCCCCACCGCTGCATCCCCCGTCACCACAGCCACTTCCTCCGGCGAAAAGGCGCGCGCGATCAGGTCCTGCATCAGGGCCGAGGTCTGGGGCGTCAGTTCAGACGGCTTGATCAGCCCGCGGTTGCCGGCCGCCAGCACGCTGGCCAGGGGGGCGAAGACCAGAAAGACCGGGAAGTTCCACGGCGCCATTATGCCCACCACACCCTTGGGCTGCATCTCGATCCGCGCCTTGGCGCCGAACAGCCCCAGCAGGCCCGGCGTTGTCGACACCCGTTCCGGCCGCATCCAGCGCTGCACATTCGTCCGCGCAAACTTCAGGGCGGAGACTGCGGCGGCGATGTCCGTCAGGCGGGAGGCGTCCGGCGAACGCGAGCCGAAGTCCGCCTGCATGGCGTCGCACAGGGCGTCCTGATGATCGACTAGCAGATTGATGCAACGGCTTAGCCGGTCGATGCGAAGGGCCGCGTCCGGCGGCCCGTCACGCAGTACGGCGTCCTTCTGGCCCCTAAAGACGGCGGCGAGTGTCTGCTGGTCTGACGCCATGGCTAAGCCTCCCTGACAGCTATCTTTTGACTGTGTTTCTCAGTCTTGACGCGGATCATCGCCTCAGTAAAGATAGTGAAGACTATTTTATTGAGGATGCGGAAATGAGCTGGACCAATTTGGCGGATCGGCGGCTGCGTGAGCGCGCGGAGGCGGTGATCCCTGGCGGGATGTATGGCCACCAGTCGGTGACGCTTCTGCCTGACGACGTTCCCCAGTTCTTCTCAAAGGGGAAAGGCGCCTACCTCTGGGACGTGGACGGCAATCGTTACGTCGACTACCTGTGCGGGTACGGCCCCAGCCTGTTCGGCTACGGCGTGGAGGCCATCGATCAGGCCTATGTGAAACGCATGGCCGAGGGTGACACCCTGACGGGGCCTGCCGAGGTGATGGTCGATCTGGCCGAAGCCTTCACCGCTCAAGTCAGCCACGCGGACTGGGCCATGTTCTGCAAGAACGGCACCGACGCCACCACCATGGCGCTGATGATCGCCCGCAACCACACCCAGAAGAAGACCATCGTGCGGGCGCGCGGCGCCTATCACGGGGCGGCGCCCTGGTGCACCCCCCTGCCGCTGGGCGTCACCACCGCCGACCGCGCCAACCAGATCTTCTATGACTACAACGACGTTGAAAGCCTGGAGGCGGCCGTAACGGCTGCGGGCGATGATCTGGCGGCCATCTTCGCCTCGCCGATCAAGCACGACACCTTCGTGGACCAGGAACACCCGACCGTCGCCTATGCCCAACGCGCCCGCGAACTGTGCGACGAGCGTGGCGCTCTGCTGATCGTGGATGATGTTCGCGCGGGCTTTCGTCTGGCCCGCGACTGCAGCTGGTCGCTGGTGGGGGTGAAGCCGGACCTGTCCACCTGGGGCAAGGCCATCGCCAACGGCCATCCAATCTCGGCCTTGCTGGGTTCTGAAAAGGCGCGCGGCGCGGCGACCTTTGTCTATGTCACCGGCTCCTACTGGTTCTCTGCGGCGCCTATGGCCGCGGCGCTGGAGACCCTGCGCCTGATCCGCGAGACCGACTATCTGGAGAAGACCCAGTCTCTGGGCCTGCGCCTGCGGACCGGGCTGACGGAAACGGCCGCACGGCATGGTTTCGGCCTGCGCCAGACGGGTCCGGCGGAACTTCCCCTGATCATGTTCGAAGATGACGCCGACATGGCCAAGGGCTATTTCTGGACTAACGCCCTGATCCGTCGCGGCGTTTACTTCCACCCCTGGCATAACATGTTCTTCTCGGCGGCCATGACCGAGGCGGACATCGACTTCACTCTCGAGGCCGCAGACGAAAGCTTCAAACTGCTGAAGACGGCGGGTCCGCTGGAGCCTGTCGGCAAGCTGCAGATGGCGCACCAGGCGCTGCAGATGATTCAGCCGCTGTGAGGGAGGACACAAACATGCCCAACAGCGGATTGATCTGCATCGGCCTGACCACTCTGGACGTCGTCGCCCTGCCGATCGACGCCCTGCCCGCCGACGAAGGCACCACCCTGGTCGAACGCATCGTTCTGGTGCCGGCGGGAACGGCGGCTGGCGCCGCAATGGTCGCCGCGACCCTCGGCCTGAAAAGCCGCCTGGCCTCTGCGGTCGGGGGCGATCTGACGGGTCGGGTCGTGCGCATGGCGCTGGAGGAACAGGGGGTGGATCTGTCGCTGACAGAGACCCTGCCCGACCTGCCGACCTCGACCACCATTCTGGCCGTCAACTCTCAGGGCGGACGCCCCAACTTCCACGCCATGGGCGCCGGTTTCTTCGCAGGCGTTTCAGAGGCGACGACCGAGGCGGCCGGGCAGACCCGGTTCCTGCACTACGGCGGCGTCGGCGGTCCTCGTCTGGACGGCGGCCCGGGCGCCGAACTGCTCAAGGCCGCCAAGGCCGCAGGGGTCGTCGTCAGCTGCGACCTGATCTCTCCGCAGCCCGGCGCGATGGACGAGCTGCGACGCCTGCTGCCGATGGTGGACTATTTCCTGCCCAGCGCCGCCGAAGCCGTCATGCTGTCCGGTCAGGACGACCTGGCCGACGCAGCGCGCTTCTTCATTGATTGCGGCGCGAAGAACTGCATCATCAAGGCGGGCGCGCGCGGCGCTGTCGCCGTGCTGGACGGCGTAGTCGTCACCATTCCCGCCTATGAGATCAAGCCGGTCGATACGACCAGTTGCGGCGACGCCTTCTGCGCTGGCTTCATTACGGCGCTGGATCGCGGCCTCTTCCCCGCAGACGCCTGTCGCTTCGCCGCCGCGACGGCTGCTCTGGTAGCGCAGGGGCCGGGCACTCTGGGACGACTGACCGGACTTCAGGACGTGGAGACGGCGATGGCCACCCTGCCGACGAGGGCCGCATGACCACAGAGAACGAAGACCGTCTGCGCGCCGGTATTGTGGCCGTCATGCAGGCCATGGATGCGCGCGGCCTCAATCGCGGCACATCCGGCAATGTCTCAGCCCGTCTGGGCGACGCCATGCTGGTTTCGCCCAGCGGCGTGCCCTCAGGGCGAATGACGCCCGACGCGGTCGTCCGGGTGGAAGCCGACGGCTCGACCCCGGCAGGGGCGCTGAAACCCTCCAGTGAGTGGCGGATGCACCAGCGGCTTCTGGCCTTGCGCCCCGACTGCAACGCCGTGGTTCATTGCCATTCCCGGCACGCCACCATCCTGGCCTGCGCCCACAAGCCCATACCGCCCTCTCACTATATGGTGGCGGTCAGCGGCGGCGCCTCGGTGCCTGTCGCGCCCTACGCCACCTTCGGCTCTGAAGCCCT
>RCMZ01000600.1_pt1 | contig 16791 bp, 20 predicted proteins | sample 2041141 | NCBI WGS metagenome assembly RCMZ01 (sample SAMN09708263, study PRJNA481090) | Wastewater metagenome, whole genome shotgun sequencing project. | biome: sewage; isolation source: Davis station wastewater (DW) | place: Antarctica: Davis Station | collected 2010-03-01
GGCGGCGCCTTTGCAGGCGCCGCCGTTCTCATGTCAGCCGATGGCTGCGGACCTTAGAAATTCCAGGTCGCGCCCGCCGAGAAGGCCACGCCCGAACCCGAGGATTGGCCCCTCAGGTTCGAGATCGCCAAGCCGTTGCCGTAGATGTCGCGCGTGTCGAAGACATCGCTGCCGTCGATGTCGATATAGGTGACAGCGCCGTCGAACGTGACATTGCCCATCGTCTTGGACAGACCCGCCGAATACAGCATCCGGTCGCCGTCCGGGATGCGGGCGGTGCGGTGGCCGGCCTGGGTCGGTGTCGGGTCATAGGCGACGCCGGCGCGAACCGTCATGGTCGGATCAACGGCGTAGTCGAAGCCGACCGCGCCTGTGGTGACGTCCTTGTAGTCCTGGACGATGGCGGTGTTGTTGGTGTTGTAGGCCACGCGAATGGCGTCGAATTCGCTCCAGCCGATACGGTTCACCTGGGCGTTCAGCGTCAGCTTGTCGTTGACGTGGTAACGGCCCGAAACGGTGGCGAACCACGGCGTGGTGAAGTTGGCGCTGCCGTTGGCCGAAACATTGGCCACGGCCAGGGCGCCCGTCAGGCCCGAGATGTTCACGTCGCCGTCCAGATCATGCTCGACCTTGGAGCGGTACGACAGGCCCAGATCCAGCTTGCCGAGGTGCGCCTGGGCGCCCGCGTTCCAGCCGTAGTTCCAGCCGTCGCCTTCCAGCGAGTTGAAGCCGTCCGTCGCCGCCGGGACCAGAACCACCGGCGAAACGCCCGCCACCGTCGGCAGGTTCGGCATGGCCGAGGTCAGCTTGGCCTTTGCATACTGGGCGTCAAAGCCGACGCCGACGTCCAGCCAGTCCGTGACCTTGGCGGCCAGAACCAGGCCGATGTTGGCCGAGCGCAGCTCCGACGTCATGGCGTCGTAGCGGGCGAAGTCGTTGGCTTCGTACTTGGTGGTGAAATTATAGGGTGCCTGAACCGCCAGGCCGACGGTGAAGCGGTCGCCGATCGGCTGGGCGATGGAGAAGTTCGGCACCAGGCCGCTTTCGACCACATCGTGCACATGCGGATCGCCGCCGACGGGGGTGGAGCCGGACAGGATGCTTCCAGCCGGGAACGGCGGGGTGGGCGCAGGCAGGTTGTAGCTGACGGTCGAGCCGCGGTTATCGACGCTGGAATCCAGGATCAGACCGTGAGCGCCGACATGGACCTGACGGCCGCTGCGCGCGATGGCGGCGGGGTTCCACCACAGCGACTGAACGCCGGTGTCGGCGCCTTCGCCGGAATAGGCGCGTCCTGCGCCGCGGGTCGATTGTTCTTGAAGATAGAAGGAGCCGGCCATGGCGGGGGCGGCGACGCCAGCCAGAAGTGCGGTCGTCAGGGCCAGTCCGCCCACACGGGCGATGTTCCTGGGGTTCATTTCGTTCACCTAATAAGCGTCGCCCGCCTGATCAGCGGGACGATCGGGGGAGGAGCCGACAGAGCGTTCGCGTCATGAAAACGTTGCAGCCAAGCCCCCCATCAGACCGGAAGCGGGCGAAACAGTGGCGCAAAAGCCGCACAAGATCACGCCTTCGCGAGGTTCCGCCACGGCAAGATAATGCCTTAACTCAGCGAACTAACGATGAATTATTTCGCAAAAACATCAGGTCAGCCGCAGGCCGCTGCGCCTGCCCAAACTGGCGGTGTCAGCTCACTTCGGGGCTATGCATCAATACTGCGATGATGGCGCAACATGTGCGGGGGCTCCCCCCGCCAACGCAGAAACCGTCGAAAGAAGACGGAATAGTCGGAAAAACCGCAGGACGAGACAAGCACGTGGATCGGATAGGCGTCGTAGGCCGGATCGATCAATCGGGCGTGAATAGCCCTCAGCCGCATCTCGGCGACCAATTGCCCAAAACTGCCCCCCGACAAGGTCATCACATGATGGACCATCCGTTCGGACAGTCCCAAGAGACGGGCAATGGAGCCCGGCGTAAGGTCGGCACGGTGCAGGTTGCGACGAACCAGCGTCTTGATGGCCAGATAGCGTGAGGTTCTCGTCGTCCCGTCGTCGCCGCCGACCTCGCACCCCGCCCCCAGCCACGACCGCGACAGATCGGTGATGTGCCGCGTCACTGCATCGACTTCATGATCAGACAGGCCCGGCGCTTCCTCCACCAACATACGACTGTACCCGCGCAGCAAGCGGTAGGCGGAAGACGAAAAATCGTGCCTTAGACCGGCGAAGTCGTGAATGGCGTTGCGCCAGGCGTCAAACGGCTCACGCGGCAGGATCAGGGCGATGACGTCGCCGGACCCGGAACCATCGAGGATCTGCGGGGTGTCCTGGGCCACCATCACGCCTTCCCCTGCGCCCAGGATCATTTCACGGCCCATCTGAACCGTCCGCATCGCAGCGCCGCCGTGATTGAAGAACAGGGTCACGCGGTCGTCCATGTCCTGGACGATATGCTCGGGCCGCCGCGTCAGAATGAGCGAGTTGGCGCGGCTCTTGGCCAGCATGACGCCTGCGGGCGCCATCAACTCCACATGACCCGTGAACGGGCTTTCGGTGTCGGGCACGACAGCCTCGCCGTTGTACCCGCCCGCCATCAGACTTTCAGCCCAGGCGCGCGCCCGCGATCCGGGCGCCAGCGTCGATGGCAGGGCGTCGGATGAGAAGATCAGTTTCGACAAAATCCCCTCCTCCCGGCCCTGCGAATTACGCGCGTTGAACGCCGAATTGCAATCGGGTTGCGCGCACCGCAATGGCCGCCTGCGCCGTGATCGCCATGCTGCTGGACGAAACCCAATTCAGCAGGTTCTAAGACAATGAAATTCACCACGACCTTGATGATCGGCGCCTCGGCGGCGGTGCTTTTGCTGACATCCAACGCTCAGGCGCAGGTGCAGTTAGGCGGCGGAACCGCCACCCACGGCTCTGACACCGCCGTAGGCTCCGGCGCACAGGCCACAGGCAACAACTCAACCGCCGTGGGCAGCGCAGCCCATGCGACAGGCCACAGTTCCACAGCCATCGGCGACGGCACGGAAGCGACCAAGGAATCCACCGTCGCCGTTGGTCGTCGGGCTCAGGCCCTCAAGGAATTCGCCACCGCCATCGGGGCCGACAGCATCGCCTCGGGCTACCAAAGCACTGCAGTGGGCAGCAACGCCTCAGCCAGCGGCGCCGAAGCCGTGGCGTTCGGCGCATATGCAGCGGGCGGCGGCGATCACGCCACCGCTCTGGGCACGGGCGCAGCAGCCAATGGCGAAGACAGCACCGCAACCGGCTATGGCGCGACAGCCAGTGAACATCGCGCCACAGCGGTCGGCAAGGACGCCAAGGCCACCGGGATCAACGCCACGGCGCTGGGCACTCTGGCGCTGGCCAATAATACAGGGGCCACAGCGGTCGGTATGGGCGCCATGGCGACGAATGGATATGCGACATCCATAGGCAATGACGCACAGGCCAATGGCAGTTTCAGCGTCGCACTGGGCAATTACGCACTCGCCACCCAGGATGACGCCATCGCCCTGGGATCACAGTCGAAAGCCTCAGCCGAGCGGGCGATCGCGATCGGCTCCAGCGCCCTGGCCAGCGTCTATGACGCCATCGCTCTGGGTGCGGGCGCCAGCGCTACGACCGCAGGCAGCATCGCCATCGGTTCAGGCGCTACAGCCAACGGATATGGCCTGACCTCAGCCTTTGGCTATCAGGCCAATGCGACCGGACGTCTTTCGGCGGCTTTCGGGGCGAACGCCTCGGCCCTTAACGAACTGTCCTCTGCTTTCGGACGCGGTGCGACGGCCTATGGCTACAATTCTGTCGCCCTCGGTGCGGGATCAACCGCGACCCGCGCCCACTCGGTTTCTGTCGGCTCAAGCGGTGAAGGCGGCTTTGAGCGCCAGATCGTCAATGTCGCCGACGGCACTCAGGACAATGACGCCGTGAACCTGGGTCAGTTGAACGCCGCCCTGCTGGCCGCAGGTGGTTTTGGCGGCGTGAACTACCAGCCGCAGATCGACGGCCTGCTGGCCTCGATCACCACACTGACGCAACAGACGACCGCCAACCAGACTGCAATCACCCAGGTCCAGACCGTCAATACCCAACAGCAGACGCAGATCGACGCTCTGACTGCGAATGGCGGCGGGGGTGCGGCCCCCGATCTGGCCGCAGTCAAGACCGCCGTTCAGGATCTGCAAGCCTCTGACGTGATCCAGACGGGCGCCATCAACACGCACACCCAGCAGATTGCGACGCTGCAAGCTTCGGACACGACCCACACCCAACAGATCACCACGCTTCAGGCCTCTGATGCGACCCAGAACACCCAGATCGCTTCTCTGAACGCCCGCTATCAGGCCCACGACCTGCGCATCGGTACGCTTGAGACCAATGTCCAGTCGTTGACGGACCGCATGATCCTGATGACCAGCGACATTCAGGATCTGCGCCGTGACATGAAGCGCGGCGTGGCGGCGGCGGCGGCCATCGCCGGCTTGATTTCGCCTTCGGCTCCCGGCCGCACAACGGTGAACATGAATGTCGCTGGCTACGACGGTGAGGCCGCCGCCAGTATCGCATTTGCCCACCGACTGACCACAGTCACCCCTATCGTGGTGCATTTCGGCGGCAGCTTCACCTCGGGCAACCCGGTGGTGCGCGGAGGAATCTCGGCCGAGTTCTGAACGCAACAACAGAGCGGTCTGGGCGGTCCGGCACAATGTCGGGCCGCTCTCTGCCGTCCTGCAGGGCCCAAATCCAGAACGCGGACTTGAGGTTTTGTGCTATAGGGACCATCTCGGGGGGACAGATTTCGCCCCGCCCAGGCTTTTTGCCGCCAGCCTTTTGCAGACCGACACCTATGTACGAAACGCCCGAACTGGAAACCGACGTCCTGGTCCGCTCCAGCGCCATCCGCGTCCACACGCCCGAGGATTTCGAGGGCATGCGCAAGGCCGGGCGTCTGGTCGCCGAGGCGCTGGACATGATCATTCCGCACGTCCAGCCGGGCGTGACCACGGGCCGGATCGACGACCTTGTGCGCGAGTTCACCCTGGACAATGGCGGCCTGCCCGCCTGCCTGGGCTACAAGGGCTATGAGAAGACCGTCTGCACCTCGATCAACCACGTCGTCTGCCACGGCATCCCCGGCGACAAGGTTCTGAAGGAAGGCGACATCGTCAACATCGACCACACCGTCATCGTGGACGGCTGGCATGGCGATTCCAGCCGCATGTATGCGGTCGGCGAGATCAACGCCCGCGCCAAGCGCCTGATCGACGTCACCTATGAATCGCTGGAGCTGGGTCTGGCGCAGGTCAAGCCGGGCGCCACCTTCGGCGACATCGGCTTCGCCATCCAGAAGTTCGTCGAAGCCCAGCGCATGAGCGTGGTGCGCGACTTCTGCGGCCACGGCATCGGCCGCGTCTTCCACGACAGCCCCAACGTCCTGCACTACGGCCGCAAGGGCGACGGCGCCGTGCTGAAGGCGGGCATGTTCTTCACCGTCGAACCGATGGTGAACCTGGGCAAGCCGCAGGTGAAGGTGCTGTCCGACGGCTGGACCGCCGTAACGCGCGACAAGTCCCTGTCCGCCCAGTGCGAACACACCATCGGCGTGACCGAAGACGGGCTGGAGATCTTTACGGCGTCTCCGGCGGGGCTGTTCCGCCCGAACTGACCCCAGATCCAATCGACAGTCGGCGGACCTACCTTACAGCTCGTCATTCCGGGGCTGAGCGGAGCGAAGAACCCGGAACCCAGGGCCACCATTACGACGCTGCCCGAACTCAACGCCGGATGCGCGCCTCCTGGGTTCCGGGTTCGTCCTTCGGACGCCCCGGAATGACGGTTTGGGGCTGAACGCCGGTTAGATCGGATCGATTGGTGCTTACACACGCAGCACTTGCGCACATCAGCGGATCGACCGATCCTGCAAAGGTTGCGCATCTGCGAGCCTGACGGCGTATGACCGACGAACTTCCCGCCAAACCCAAGCCCCGTCATAGCGGCCATCGCGACCGGCTGCGCGAGCGGGCGGCCAAGGGGGGATTGGGCGCCCTGCCCGACTATGAGCTGCTGGAGCTGCTGCTGTTTCGCAGCGTGCCGTACAAGGACACCAAGCCGCTGGCCAAGGACCTGCTGGCGCGGTTCGGCGGGCTGGAGGGGATCGGCGCGGCCAGTCATGAGGCGGTCGAGGACAGTGTCGCGCGGTCGCTAGGCTATGTCGCCGGCAAGGCGACACGGGCGGTGGCGCTGGACCTGCAGCTGATCTTCGACGTGACGCGGCGGATCGCGCGCGAACCGGCCGCCAAGCGCGCCGTGATCTCGTCATGGAGCGCGCTTCTGGCCTATGTCCGCGTCGCCTTGCAGCACGAGCCGCGCGAGCAGTTCCGGGTGTTGTATCTGGACAAGAAGAACCAGCTGATCCTGGACGAGGTGCAGAACCGCGGCACCGTGGACCACGCCCCCGTCTATCCGCGCGAGGTGGTGCGCCGCGCGCTGGAGCTGTCATCCAGCGCCCTGATCCTGGTGCACAACCATCCCTCGGGCGACCCCACGCCCAGCCGCGCCGACGTGGAGATGACGAAACAGGTTGTGCTGGCGGGCCGCGCGCTTAACGTCGAGGTGCATGACCATCTGGTCGTCGGCCGCGACGGGGTGGCCAGCCTGAAGCAACTGGGACTGATGTGACGACGACCCTGACGACCGAACGCCTGATCCTGACCCCAGCCGGGATCGACGACTTCAGCGAGATCGCCGCACTCTGGAAGAACCAAGGCTTCACCCGGTTCATCATGGGCCGCGCCCTGTCGGATGAAGAGGTCTGGTTCCGGCTGCTGCGCGACATCGGCCACTGGACCGCGATGGGGCACGGCAACTGGTCGATCCGGCTGAAGGACACAGGCGATTATCTGGGCAGCGTAGGGGTGCTGAACTACCGGCGTGAGATGTCGCCCGCCTTCGATGCGCCGGAACTGGGTTGGGGGCTGGACCCGGACTATCAGGGCCGTGGCTATGCGGCCGAGGCCCTGAGCGCCGCCCTGGGCTGGGCGGACCGCACGCTGGGCGCTGCGCACACCGTCTGCATGATTTCTCCTGACAACCTGCCCTCGCTGAAGCTGGCCGACCGCGTCGGCTATCAGCCCTATGCTGAAACGACCTACAACGACCATGCGGTTCGCCTGTTCGAACGGCGCAGCACCGCCCTGTAGTCAGCCATTAAGGTTTATTTGGCAGGCTGCATGGTGAACGCGTCACGAGTCCTGTCCCATGCCCATGCCCGTCGAAACCCTGCGCCAGCATCTGTCTGACGCCTTTCCCGACGCCGAGATCGCCATCGAGGATCTGGCGGGCGACGGCGACCACTATCGCGCGCGCATCGTGTCCAGCGCCTTCGCGGGCCTGTCGCGCGTGAAACAGCATCAACTGGTCTATGCGGCGCTGAAGGGTCAGATGGGCGGTGAACTGCACGCCCTTGCGCTGGAGACCTCCGCCCCACAGACGGCCCAGGAAACCTGATCCATGCGTTATCGTCCGTTCGGCGCAGCGGGCGCCGCAGTTTCGAACCTGACCTTCAGCATCAGCACGGACACCCTGTCGGGCGGCCGCGACGCCACGCTGGACCTGATCTATTCGGCGCTGGAAGCGGGCATCAACTCCTACCGGCTGGAAGCGCCCGATCCCGTCACCGCCGAGGTGCTGGGCGAGGCGCTGGCCCATGTCGAGCGCGACCTGGTCTGCGTCAGTCTGAACCTAGGCGTGGGCGAAGGCCGTAATGCGCCGCGCGATTTCTCAGCCGAGGGCATGACCAACGCCATCGACCAGGTGCTGCATTTCTCGGGCCTGGGGTGGATCGACGTCGCCGTGCTGCAGGAACCGGGCGAGCACGAGTTGCAGCAGTCATCCTTGAACGCCCTGAAGAAGCTGCGCGCCTCGGGCCGCATCAAGCTGCTGGGCGTCGCGGGCGAAGGCGAGGTCATGGACGCCTATGTCTCGACCGGGGCCTTCGACGTGCTGATGACGCCTTACAACATCCATTCGGACTGGAAGATCCGCAACCGCGTCCGCGCCGCGCGCGAACAGGATATGGCGATCTTCGTCTATGACTATTTCCGCGACCGTCGCGCGCCTGATCGCGATGCGTCCAAGGCGCCGCCGCGCAAGCGCGGTTTCTTCGGCATCGGCGCGGAACCGCGTGTGAAAGGGAGCGCCGATCCCTATCACTTCCTCTACAACACGCCCAAATGGACCGCCGAGGCGATCAGCCTGACCTACGCGCTGATCGACCCTTCGATCGCCAGCGCGATCATTCGCGTCAAGGACAAGGACCGGCTCAAGACCCTGGCTGAAACGCCCGAACGCGACCTGCCGCCGGGTCTGGCCGCCCAGATCGAGATGGCCGGGGTCCGGCCCAACGCCGCCTGATCGCGCGCTGCGTCGCCTGCAAGCGCGGCGCGGCGTCGCGCAGCGCTTGACCCGGAGCCTTCGCCTCCCTAGCTGACGGGCTTCACGAAAGGCCAATATCCGTGACTGACACCGTTCAAGCTGCTGACCCCGTCCACACCTTCATCGCCGACACTGTCGCGCAGCATGACGTCGTGCTGTTCATGAAGGGCACCCCGGACCAGCCGCGCTGCGGCTTCTCTTCCCTGGCGGTTCAGATTCTGGACCATGTGGGCGCTGCCTTCGTCGGCGTGGACGTGCTGCAGGACGAAACTCTGCGCGAAGGCATCAAGAGCTTCACCGACTGGCCCACTATTCCCCAGCTCTATGTGAAGGGCGAGTTCGTCGGCGGTTCGGACATCATCCGCGAGATGTTCCAGGCGGGCGAGCTTCAGGCCTTGATGGTCGAGAAGGGCGTTCCTCTGGGCGAGGCCTGATGGCCCGCCAGACCCTGACCCCGCGCGAGGACCGCGAGGTCTTCGTCCTGCCGCTTGAGGTTCTGCCCGAGCATATCGACGCCAACGGCCATGTGAACAATGTGGTCTATGTCGGCTGGCTGCAGGACGCCGGCACGGCGCATTGGAACGCGCGGTTTTCTGACGAAGACCGCGCCAAATGGTCGTGGGTCGCAACCCGTCACGAGATCGACTATCTGCGCGGGATCGAGCCGGGCGCCACGGGCGTCGTCGCCCGCACCTGGGTGGGCGAGCCGCACGGCCCGCGCTTCAACCGCTATGTCCGCATCGAGAACGCCGAGGGCAAGGTCTGCGCCCAGGGCGTCACCGAATGGGTGCTGGTGGACGCTGCGACCTTGAGGCCGCAGCGCATACCACCGTCGATGCTGACGGTGTTCGAGACTATTTCAGCGGATTGACGACCCGCACCGGAGCGCCCGCTTCGACGCCCAGGTCCGCATAGGTCCAGCGCAGCTCCACATCGGGAACGGCGACCAGAGAGCGGCAGGTGTCTTCCTTGATCCGGCGCACCGTGACCTCGGCCGGATTATTGTCCGCGACCGCAATCTCGAAATCCGCCTGGGTGGTGCAGCCGTTGGAGGCCGCCAGAACGACCAGCGCGCCGTCCTCGACCCGCGCGCCGCGAACCGGCTCGGCCGACGGGGCCTCATTGCGCGTGACATTGACCCGGACGTTGTCGCTGGCCGTGCTGTCATAGATGACGCAGGCCGTCAGCGCGGGGGCCAGAAGGCCCGCCAGCGCCGCAACCTTCAGACCACGCATCATTTGGCCCCGCATCACTTGGCCTCAGACGACGCCGTAACGACGCGCGTCGTGGGCTTTTCGGTCGAGATGATGATGCAGCCCGACAGCAGAGGCGCGGCGATGGCGAGGGCGAGAGCGAGACGAAGCATTGGTGTGATCCCCTAAATGAGCTTGACCTTTACTGGCCTGCCAGCGCCCGCCGCACACGTGAATAATCAGCAAGGCAGGTGAACAAAAAGACAGGTCCAGCCGCACAGGCGCCGTCAGGCGGCCTCTGACACAGGCTCCACGCGCAACTCGGTCTTGTCCTCGCTCCACATGGTCAGGGCTTCGTCCTGAAGCTGACTGTCGGCGACGGGCTTGGGCCGCCCCAGCAGATAGCCCTGCACCTCGTCACAGCCCTGATCGCGCAGGAAGCTGAGTTGCTCCAGCGTCTCGACGCCCTCGGCCAGCACCGGGATGTCCAGGCTTTCGCCCAGGGCCAGCACCGCGCGGATGATGGCCGCCGACTGCGGCCCGCCGTCCAGTTCGGACATGAAGGAGCGGTCCAGCTTGATCTTGTCGAACGGGAAGGCCCGCAGGGTCGACAGCGACGAATAGCCGGTGCCGAAATCGTCCATGGCGATGGACACGCCCAGCAGCTTCAACTGTCGCAGGATGTGGGTCGTGCGGTCCAGATCGGCGATCATGGCCGTCTCGGTGATCTCCAACTCCAGCCGTTGCGGCGACAGGCCGGTCTCCAGCAGGATCTGATGCACCAGACGCGGCAGGTCCACGTGGCCCAGCTGGATCGGCGACAGGTTGACGGCGATCTTGTGTGGTTCATTCCACAGAGCGGCCTCGGCGCAGGCCTTGCGCAGCACCCATTCGCCGATCGGCAGGATCAGGCCGCTTTCTTCCGCCAAAGGAATGAACTCGGCGGGCGACACAAACGTCCCGTCCGGCTGGATCCAGCGCAGCAGAACCTCATAGCCCGTGACTTCGCCAGTTTCCGCCGACGCCTGCACCTGCCAGTTCAGACTGAACTGGTCCTGGTCCAGGGCCTCACGCAGTTGCTGGACCAGACGGCGGCGCTCACGCACGGCCTTGTCCATCTCTTCCTCATAGAAGCAGACGTCGGTCGTCAGCGACGCCTTGGCCCGGTACATGGCCAGGTCGGCGTCATTGATCAGGGCCGAGGGTTCGGTCGCATCATCAGGCCAGATGGCGATGCCGACGCTGGCGCCGCACGCCACATCGGCGTGGCCCAGATCGACGGGTTCGGTGATGGCCACGCGCAGACGGTCGGCCAGACCCAGGGCGTCCTCGCGCTGGTCGATATGCACCACGGCGACAAACTCGTCCCCGCCCAGGCGCGCGATGAACTCGCCTGGCTTGAGGCAGGCCTTCATCCGTTCGCCGATGCGCACCAGAAGCTGATCCCCAGCGGCGTGGCCATGGATGTCGTTGACCTCCTTGAAGCGGTCCAGGTCGATGGCCAGCAAGGCCACCTTATGCTGTGCGCCAGCGTCTGCGGTCTGTTTGGTCAGCCATTCCAGGAAAGAGGTGCGATTGGGCAGGCCCGTCAGGCTGTCGTTGCGCGCCAGATGGGCGATGCGGCGTTCCTGGGCCAGACGTGCGCGTAGGTCACGCACGGCATAGATCATCAGCGGCGCAGCATTGGCTTCGTCACTGTCGTAGCGCACGGCGACCTCGACCGGGACCAGGCGGTTTTCACCCAGGTTCAGCGCCGATTGCGTCAGGACGCCGACGCCCAGTTGATTGCGCTCAGGCAGCCATTTGGACAGATCAGCGCCGATCAGGGCTTCATGCTTTGCGCCGACCAGATCGGCGAAGGCGGCGTTGGCGGCCAGAATGATCCCGCCCTGCTCGACCACCATGCCGTCCACGCTGCCCTCGACCAGGTGAGCCAGACGTTGCCGGGCCTGAGAACGAGACTGCAGGTCCAGAGCGTGGCTGGAGACGCCTGTGCCCAGCACCAGCAGACCCACCCCCGCCACGGCGAAGGCCATGACCAGATTGGCTTCCTGCCCGGTGATGGCGCCGACATTGGGGGCGAACGGGATGATGGTCATGGCGGCCATGCCGGTGAAGTGCAGAGTCACGATCCCGCCCACCATCAACAGGGCGGCAGGGCGGGTCGATCCGGTGCGGCCCGCACGACGCACCGCCTCGAACGCCAGCGCGCCGAAGAACAGGGCGCCGACGACCGAAGCTGCGACATAGGGGGCCGACCAGTGGACCACCGCCTCGGCGGCGAAGGCGTCCATGCCGATATAGTGCATCAGGGTGATGGCCAGACCGAACAGGGCGCCGCCGATGGGCGCCGCAAACCGCATCTGACGCGATCCGAACCACAGGGCCAGGGCGCTGCCGCAGATGGCGATGGCCAGGGACACCCCGGTCATCATCGGCTCATAGGTGACATCAACGCCCGGCTGGTAAGCGATCATGGCGACGAAATGGGTGCACCAGATGGTCGCGCCGGTAGCGACGGCGCCCATGAAGGTCCAGGCCAGCCGCCCGCCTTTTTCGGCAATGCGCAACCTCTGCAACAGCCTGGCCGCCACCAGAGACCCCAACAGACAGATAGCGGCCGCAAGAAGAACCAACCACAGATTGTGATCTTCAACTAGGCAGGAGAAGAAACGCATCAAAGAACCAAGGAAATTCGAAGAATAGCCTCGCTCTCTAGACACAGAGCCTTATCAATCACCGACCGAACAGGCCTAACAGACCCCTAAAATAAAACCCGCGTGCGATGAGGGGGCCTGACGGCTCAGGTCTGGGGCAGTTGGTAGGGATTGTTGACGCTGACCGGCGAACCGGGCGCCAGGCCCAGTTCCTCGAACGACCACTTCACCTGAACCCCTTCGGCCAGTTTCTGGTGGCATTTGTCTTCGTCGATGCGTCGCAGGGTGATGACGGCGTTTCCGCCCTGAATATTGACGATGGGGATCAGGTCGGACTTGGACGTGCAGCCGTTGGAACTGACCCAGAACACGGCCTGGTCACGGGTGAAGGCGGCGGCGTGGATAGCCTCCAGTTCGCCCGGCATTCCCGCCGTCGACACCGTCGGCTCAGCCGCAAGATTGGCGCATCCCGACAGGCCTGCCGCCATGGCGGCGGCCATAGCCGTGCGTCCGATGACGGCGCGCTTCACCTGGCGGCCTCCCCTTCCCATCTGCCTGAACACCCTCAGAATGCGCCTGTTCGCCCGATAAGGGAACAGCCGGATATGACAGAAAAGGCCCCGAACGAATCCGGGGCCTTCTCCAAACTCAAACTCATGAACGGCAGGCGCACATCGGAATGTGCAAGCCGTTGTCTTTTTTGGTCTTCAGGCGCTTCGTAGATTACGAAGCGTAGTATTCGACGACCAGGTTCGGTTCCATCTTCACCGGATACGGCACGTCCGACAGTTCCGGCACGCGGACGTAGCGAACGGCGAACGAACGGTCCGACAGTTCCAGGTAATCCGGCACGTCACGTTCCGACGACTGCTGGGCTTCGAGCACCAGCGCCATGTTGCGCGACTTTTCCTTCACGGAGACAACGTCTTCCGGCTTCACGCGGTACGAACCGATGTCGACCTTCTTGCCGTTGACCAGAACGTGGCCGTGGCTGACGAACTGGCGAGCAGCCCAGACGGTCGGGACGAACTTGGCGCGATAGACGACGGCGTCCAGACGCGATTCCAGCAGGCCGATCAGGTTCTCCGAGGTGTTGCCCTTGCGACGGGTGGCTTCCTCGTAGGTCTTGGCGAATTGCTTCTCGGTGATGTTGCCGTAATAGCCCTTCAGCTTCTGCTTGGCCTTCAGTTGCAGACCGAAGTCCGAAACCTTGGACTTGCGACGCTGACCGTGCTGACCGGGGCCGTAAGAACGCTTGTTGACCGGCGACTTGGCGCGGCCCCACAGGTTCTCGCCCATGGCGCGGTCGATTTTGTACTTGGCGCTGTGGCGCTTGGACATTCTATTCTCTTTTCACGCGATGCGGCCCGGCGTCCCCTGGATTGGGAATGCGATCTCAACGGCGGTCCACGCATCTTCCGTCATCATCCCGCCCCCGGCGAACCGGCAGGCGTGGAAGGCGGCGCTTATGGCCAGATCGTCCCCCGGAGTCAAGCTGCGGACCAGGCGACGCGGGCGTTAAGCACGATTGCAGGGAACAAAGGCGGCTTCTCCTTCTTCCCTCCTGCAAGTCGACAGCCACGGAGAAAGGAGAATTGAGATGCGAACCGAAGACAAGAGCTTTCAGACGGGCCTGTCCGAGCGCGGGCTTGACGCCCTGAAACGCAAGCTGGTCGATCTGGTCGAGCCGTTGAGCGACCACCAACTACTGGACCTGGCCGACGGCATCCACGACCTGCTGCGTCAGCGCCGCGCGGTGCGCCAGCGCCACGCCGACCGGATGAGCGACCGCATTCGCCGCAGCGTCGATCTTCACATATGAAAAACGCCCGCCGGAACGGTCCGGCGGGCGTCTTCACGTCATAACGAACGAAGCGGCTTACTTGGCGGCTTCGTACAGTTCGTTGACCTTGTTCCAGTTGACCACCGACCAGAAGGCCTTGAGGTAGTCCACGCGGCGGTTCTGGTACTTCAGATAATAGGCGTGTTCCCACACGTCGGCGGCCAGAAGGACGGCGCCCTTTTCTTCAGCCACGTCCATCAGCGGGTTGTCCTGGTTCGGGGTCGAGGTGACCTTCAGCTTGCCGTCCTGCAGGATCAGCCAGGCCCAGCCCGAACCGAACTGACCGGCGCCGGCGGCGTCGAAGTCGGCCTTGAACTTGTCCAGACCGCCCAGTTCAGCGTCGATCTTGGCGGCCAGTTCCGCCGACGGCTCGCCCGCCTTGGCGGCCGGGGCCAGCAGTTCCCAGAACAGGCTGTGGTTCCAGTGACCGCCGCCGTTGTTGCGGACGGCCTTGGGCGCCTTGGAGATATTGGCGAACAGTTCTTCCAGCGACTTGCCCTGCAGGCTGGCGTCGGCGTCTACGGCCTTGTTCAGATTGTCGACATAGGTTTGGTGATGCTTGTCGTGGTGGAAGGTCATCGTCTCCTTGTCGATGGCCGGCTCCAGCGCGTCATAGGCATAGGGCAGCGGGGGCAGGGTGAAGGCCATGGGAGGTTCCTTTTTCCAACAAAGTGCGATGGGGTGCAGATAGGCGCCCGTTCCTCAAACCCAAGCGCCCGCGCCCGGATTTGTTCCCCGCTTAATCCGCGAGAACGGTCAAGCTGGCAAGTTTGCTTTCAGACAGTCGCGTACCGCCCGCTTCAGGTCGCCCGGCGCATTGGGTTCGTCCACGCCCTCAGCGGCGAAGACGGCGCGGACGGCCGCGTCCAGACCCTTGGGCAGGGCCTCGACCACGCGCTTCTGGCCCTTTTCGTGCAGGCAGAAGCCCACCTCGCGGCACAGGGCGGAAAACATCGGTTCGTAAGCGTCAAGAGCGGTCATGCCGCCCCTCTAGCACCAGGGGCGGCGATGGGACAGCCGATCAGCCCTTCAGACGCCGCGCATGGAAGGCGATATGGTCGGCGATGAAGCTGGTCATGAAGAAATAGGAGTGGTCATAGCCCGGCTGCATCCTGATGGTGACCTTCTGGCCCGCAGCGTCCGCGGCGGCCTGCAGCAGTTCGGGCTTCAGCTGGTCGGTCAGGAAGCTGTCGGCGTCGCCCTGGTCGATCAGGATGTCGTCGTACACGCCCTTGGCCGCTCCGGAGGCCATCAGCTTGGCGGCGTCATGCCGATCCCAGACGGCGCGGTCGCCGCCCAGATAGGCGCTGAACGCCTTCTCACCCCACGGCACGACCGACGGCGACACGATGGGCGCAAAGGCCGAGACCGAGCGGAACAGGTCGGGATGTTTCAGCGCCAGGGTCAGGGCGCCATGCCCGCCCATCGAATGGCCCGAGATCGACCGCACGCCCGTCGTCGGGAACTCGCCGTCGATCAGGCGGATCAGTTCGCCCGTGACATAGGATTCCATGCGGAAATGCGCCGCCCATGGCTCTTGCGTCGCATCGACATAGAAGCCCGCACCCTGCCCCAGATCATAGGCCGGATCGTCGGCGACCCCTTCGCCGCGCGGGCTGGTGTCGGGCGCCACGATGATGACGCCTTGCTCGGCGGCGGCCTGGTAGGCCCCCGCCTTGGTGGTGAAATTGTCCTCGGTGCAGGTCAGGCCCGACAGCCAGATCAACACCGGAAACGGCCCCCTTCCGCCCGGAACGAAGACCGACAGGGTCATGGGCGTGCCGGTCGTCTCGCTGTCGTGCTTCAGATAGCGAATGATTCCGCCGTGGACGGCATGGGTCTTGGCGGTTTCAAAGATCATTTGGTCTAAGCCCCTGTCGTGTCTTCGGCATCACCCGAACGCGCTTCGGCGATGATGAGATCGCGTAGATAGTGTTCCATCGCCTGGCCTCGTGATCGTGCAATCAAGCTCAGCCGCCCAATCAGATCGTCGTCGAGTTCGAATGCGAGATCGGCCATCGTTCACCCCGCCCGGTGCATGGCGCAGATCTTGTTGCCGGAAGGATCGCGCAGATAGGCCAGGATCATCGGGCCGTAGGGTCCGTTGCGTTCGCCCGGCGGGTCTTCGATGGCGCGGCCGCCGGCGGCGACGCCCGCGTCATGAAACGCCTGAACCGCCTCGGCGTCCTTGGCGAAGAAACCGATGGTGCCGCCGTTGGCGTGGCAGGCCGGTTCGCCGTCGATGGGCGCGCCGACCGCAAAGGCGCCCAGCCGCGTCCGCCACCAGTAGCGTCCCTTGGGGTCAGGCCCCTGCCCCGGCGCGACGCCAAGCGCGCCGAGCGCGGCGTCATAGAACCGGCGCGACGCCTCGATGTCGTTGGCGCCGACGGTGACGTGGGTGAACATGGTCGAACCTCCCTCTTACGGTCAGTTTCTTTAGACAACGAACCGTGCGGGGCGCAAGCCGGTCAGAACACCACGACGCTGCGGATGCTCTTGCCCTCATGCATCAGGTCGAAGGCCTTGTTGATGTCTTCCAGGCCGAAGGTGTGGGTGATCATCGGGTCGATCTCGATCTTGCCGTCCATGTACCAGTCGACGATCTTGGGCGTGTCGGTGCGGCCGCGCGCGCCGCCGAAGGCCGAACCGCGCCA
>RCMZ01000687.1_pt1 | contig 16783 bp, 19 predicted proteins | sample 2041141 | NCBI WGS metagenome assembly RCMZ01 (sample SAMN09708263, study PRJNA481090) | Wastewater metagenome, whole genome shotgun sequencing project. | biome: sewage; isolation source: Davis station wastewater (DW) | place: Antarctica: Davis Station | collected 2010-03-01
AGTCGATTCATCAGCGCGATGGCCGGATACAACACGGTCTTCACTAGACGCCTCCTGTTACCATTATTTTTATAGGCTGCTGCCCGTTTATACGGGCAAGAATACCGCTTAGTAACCTGTGCATCCCTCACCAACCGACCGGCAACACCGGTATCCTGCGGTCAAAGTCGCACCTAAAAGGGATGCGCACCTATGAGCGCTCAGCAAGCAGCGCATCTTGTATACCCGATATCGGCCAATCGCTCTGTAACTAAAGGTTAAGCATGCAACCACCACTTCGCCTAGGCATTGATCTGGGGGGCAGCAAAATCGAGATATTGGCTCTACAAGGCAGCCAAGAAAAGCTAAGGCGGCGCTGTGCGACACCTCAGGGGGATTATTTGGCCACCCTCAAGGCTATTGGCAGCCTAGTCGAAGACTGTGAGCGCGAGCTTGGCGCACAAGGCAGCGTTGGAATTGGTATTCCCGGCACTCGTTCGCCTGATCACGGCCGCATCAAGAATGCCAACTCCACCTGCTTGATTGGCCAAGACTTAGCCGGCGACCTAGAAAATCACCTGCAGAGACCAATCCGCCTAGCCAATGACGCCGATTGCTTTGCCCTGTCCGAAGCCAGCGATGGTGCGGGCGCGGGCGCCAATAGCGTATTTGGGGTAATTCTTGGCACCGGTGTGGGTGGCGGCATTGTCATCAACGGGCGCTTGCTGACTGGCCCCAACGCGATTGCCGGCGAGTGGGGCCACAACCCGTTGCCTTGGCGCAGGCCTGCAGATGGCCCGCCACGGCGCTGCTACTGCGGCCAAGATGACTGCATTGAAACCTTTCTCAGCGGTCCCGGCTGGGCTGCACGCAGCGGCCTAGGGCTGGATGCGGGTGCTATTACCTTGGCCGCCAGCCAAGGCAAGCCGGTGGCGCAACAAGCCCTGAGTTGCTATGCCGACCAATTGGCGCGCGGCCTGGCTAGCGTGATCAACCTACTCGACCCGGAAGTAATAGTGCTTGGCGGTGGGCTGTCGAATATCACCGAGCTTTACCGCTTGGTGCCGGCACGATGGACTCAGTACGTGTTTTCCGACCAGGTCAACACGCGCCTCGTACCCGCCCAACACGGTGACTCTAGCGGCGTACGCGGCGCCGCTTGGCTATGGCCCTGAGCAGCTAATAGTCGACCGCGTTACAGCAACATCGTCCACACGGCAAAGCCGGCATACCAGAGCAAGGCACAGCGCACCTGCATTTGCCACAGAGCATCCAAGGTTTGCAAGCCAGCCTCGCCCGGCGCCGATACCGGTGTATTTGCCGCTGCACGACCGGCACGCTCAATCAACTGCGGCGCCGGAATTTGCCAGTTCAACAGCTCGTGCAGCAGCGCCCGACTGACCGAAACAAAATCACCGACCAAGGCAAAGCTGCTGGCCAAAACCCGCGCCGGCAGCCAATCAAACGCATGCCGCAGTTGCCCAGCGCGCTCACGCAAGGCGCCTAGCTGAGCATGCTCGGTGGTCAAGGCCAGCAAGCGATAGGCCAGCACGGCAACCGGGCCGAGCAGTGCGTACCAGAAAATGACCGCAAAGAAGCTTTGATAAGCCTGCCAAAGCAGATGCCCTTGCACTTTACTCAGTAGCTCAGCAGGCTCATCCGCCTGCAGACCCAGATCGCGCGACGCGACCAAGTAGGCGGCTTGCAGATCATCACGCCGCCACGCATCTCGAAAAGGCCCAAGCGCGGCAAGTACATCACCGCGGCCAAGGCCGTAAATCAACACCAACAAATGCACCGGCAAGGCCAACCAACCATAGGCCACCGGCTTAAGCAGCACTAACAACAGACCCAACAGCAACACGGGCACCAGCACCAGCAGCGCTAAGCTCAACCACGGCGAAGCTTGCAAGCTTGGCGCCGCCTCAACTCTGGCTAACTGACGCAACCAGCCGCCATCCTGCTGGATGCGCTGGCGGCCAGCAGAAAACTTCTCGACCCAAACGGCCAGCAAAAGCACCAGAAAACTCATTACTTACTCCTTAATAAAGCTGGCCGGAGCCGCTGGGATTGCCAGCAGTGCCGTGCGCAACCGCTGCCAGTCGAAGGCAGGCCCTGGATCGCTCTTGCGTCCCGGCGCAATATCGCTGTGACCACAGATCCGCTCGACACTAAGCGCTGGATAGGTCGCCAATAACTGCTTCACCAACACCACCAACGCATCGTATTGCGCGTCGCTATACGGCAGATCATCGGTGCCTTCCAGCTCAATACCAAGCGAGAAATCATTACAATTCTCCCGCCCGGCAAAGCTCGAAATCCCAGCGTGCCAGGCCCGCTGCAAACAAGAAACAAACTGACTCACCTGGCCATCACGCTCAATAAAGAAATGCGCAGACACGCGCAACTCGGCAATCATCGCAAAATACGGATGCTCGCTGGCGTTCAAGCCGCGAGTAAAAAACTCCTGCACTTTGCCCGTGCCGAACTGCCCAGGCGGCAAACTGATGTTGTGCAACACCAGCAGAGAGACCTCTGCTGCCGGGCGCTCGTTGCAATGCGTCGATGGACAATGACTCACCCCGGAACACCAACCAGTCGCTGGATCAAGCTGCATAAATATCCCTCTGTAGACTTACTCTAACAGCCCGTCGGCGATTGTAGCGCACCCTATAAACGACAACGCCCGGCCAAAGCCGGGCGTTGTAAACAGCACCATTACACTCAGGTTGCCTTTAGGCGCCGCAGGTTGCCGATTACCGATTCCAGGGCCCGGTCAAACAGCAAGGCATCATCTAACAGACGAATCGCCCCACGGCGGAACTCCACTGCCAGACCCATGCGGGTTTTCTCTAGCACTTTCATGCCGGTGCGATTCACGAAAATGAACTTACCCGAAGGCTTAATCACCGCCGCCAGCTTGCAACGCAGCTTGTTGTCCTCATCTTCCTGAAACTCGACCCAACTACCAACGCGCAAACCGTCAACCTGCAACAAGGCTTCGTCATCGTCAGCCAAATTGGCTTCTGTTTCCTGCTCGCGCCGCTCGCCGGGGGCTAGCAAGATAATCTCTTCGATCACCTCAACCATCTCCGGCTCTTCAGCCTGCTCCGCCTCGACGCTTACCGGCAGCTCCAGTAACGGTAAAACACTAGCAACCTCATCGGCCGACAAAACTTGCGCAGCTTCTTCGGCTAACGTCGGCGCAGCTACTTCAGCGTTGTCGACCACCACCGGCATGGCCCGTTTGAAACGCTGGAACGCCTGCACGTGCAGAGCCTCCAAGCGGGCAAAAAACTCACCCGTGACAAACGGGTCAATCCCCGCGCTGTCCAGCCCTTCACGCAAGCTCTTCAATAGCCCCGGCACCAACTCCAACAGGCGCAAACGCGCCTGTGGGTCCTCATGCGGCTCGACACTCCAGATCAGCTCATCCATGGTCACTAACACGGCCTGCCAGTTGGATGACTCAACACCGTGCTTTAAGCAAGTGAGCATCAACACCTTGCTCCAGGCTTCTTGCAGCAGGCGCACCACGACCTCTGGCAAGGTTTTGCCTAACAGGCGCTGATTTAATGCTTGCTCCACCTGCTGACGCGCCAGTTCGGATTTAGCCCGACCCTCTTCGGCATCGCGAGTACGCTGCTCAAGCAAATCGCTGCGCCGACGCTCATCGCCGGTAAAGGCCATAAACTCAGCCAACAGCTCGGCGAAGATGGCAGGGTCGTCGACAAAGTCGTTCAGCAAGCGCTGCACCACTTGGTCGATACGCTGATACAAGGTGTCGCGCTGGGTATCATCCTGATCGACCCACCCAAGGGCCGCCGAAGCGATTTCGTTGAGCAGACGCCGAGCCGGATGACTGCCACGGCTGAAGAAGGTTTTATCCAGCACTGCCACTTTCAACATCGGAATCTGCAGACGCGCAATCAGCGCCTTCAGCGAATCTGGCAAGGTGCGGTCGTCGAGAATAAATTCGAACAACATCGACACCAAGTTGATGACGTCCTCATCGACCTCACCCACCACCCGCGCCTTGCCGCTCTTGGCGCTGGCGCGACCGAGTAGCGACTCGAGCTGATTACGCAGATCAAACTCATCTGTTGCAGCTACCGACTGATCCGGCAGGCGTTGCTGCATATGCGAAAGCAAGCGCATCAAGTCATTACTGGAGATCGGCACCGCACCTGCCGGCATCTCACGCGCCGGCAAGCCGCTCCCACGCACCTCAGCCAACAATGACTGCAGCGCGCCAAAGACTTCCTGCATACCATCTTCGCCGAAGCTGGCAGCGCCCTCAGCAGCTAGCGCGGCACCATCAGCGCGCGCACCGCGAGCGGCAGCGCTGCGCTCGGCATTACGTCGCGGCGGCGCGGACTTCAGCTCGGGCAATACGCCGGCAACAATCAGTAGCTGATTGACCTCGGCATACAACTGATCAAGATCACCCAGGACCGACTTCTCAAAAAGTTTGAAGATGATCAGCTTGACCTTGATCTCAACGCCCAAATCACGACAGGCATCCAGAAACGCCTCGCACAGCGCACGCGGGCCGAGCGGGTTGTTTTTTTCATCAATTTTTTTGCTAACCAGTGCATTCAAGCGAGTGGTTAGGTGACCAAGCGCAATGCCATCGCGGTTAATAACCTTGGAAACCATGGCATCAATGGCCACTGACTCCTCAAGAGCATCGTCCTGCACCAGCGACAGGCCATCAAAAGACACCGCATCGAGCTGCGGCGCCTTACCGATTTCATACTGATTAAGGTTGGCGAACGACTCAAAAATCTTCTGCAGAAAGCCACGTTCAATGGTTTTGCGCTTCAAACGCAAATCGCGCATCGCCTCAAAGAACGCATTCTGCTCAACGTTGCTGGTAGCCCGATCAGCCATTTCAAATAGCGAATCGTCGGCACTGTCGAACAGTCCCTGCAGGGCTTTCTTGAGCTGCTGAGCAGCCTTGTCACGCACTTGAATCAGCGCCACGGGCAGTCTTCCTACCGGTGAAATGGGCGGGTGCTGCGGGGCGACCTTATTCAGGTGCACCACGTTCGCATCAGTCATTGCGAGTCTCCCGCAGAGGGCGCCACCAAGGCAAACCACACTGCACAGCGATCAACAGGGCGCCGTCCATAACGTCAAGGGCCTAGCGTCAAATCAAATGAATAATTTCATTATAGGGACGAGCACGCCACCACCAAGCTAACAGACCCACAGACATGACCTGCGTCACAGATGCACGCCCGTATCCCACCAACGGTTACCGACAGACGACCAACGCACTCTAACGGTGTAGCAGAAAGCCGCCAGCTTGACGCAAGCGACGCTGCAACTACAGCCTGCTGCCTCTATAATCGCGCCATTCTGAATGCGGAGCCTGTCATGCCTAACCTGATACTTGCCGACCTGCACAGCGAAATCACCGCCAACGTACAAACCGCCCTGCGCGAAGACATCGGCAGCGGCGACATTACCGCACAGCTGATTTCAGCCGAGCATAACGCCAGCGCACGCATCATCACCCGCGAAAACGCCGTCATTTGCGGTACAGACTGGGTCGATGAGGTATTCCGCCAACTGGACCCACAGGTTAGCGTCCACTGGCTGGTGCAAGACGGCCAACGCGTCAGCGCCGACCAGACCCTTTTCACCCTACAAGGCCCAGCCCGCGCGCTACTCAGTGGCGAGCGCAGCGCCTTGAACTTCCTCCAGACCCTCTCTGCCATCGCCACCCGCAGTCAGCACTATGCGGATATCGTACAGGGCACGGCAGTCAAGCTGCTGGATACCCGCAAAACCCTGCCCGGCTTACGTTTGGCGCAAAAGTACGCCGTCACCTGCGGCGGTTGTCACAACCACCGCATCGGCCTGTACGACGCCTTTCTAATCAAAGAAAACCACATCGCCGCGTGTGGCGGCATCGCCCAGGCGATCAAAGCCGCGCAACAAATTGCACCCGGCAAGCCAGTAGAAGTTGAAGTAGAAAGTCTCAAAGAACTGCAACAAGCACTAGATGCTGGCGCCGACATCATCATGCTCGATGAGCTCAGCCTGGAAGACATGCGCACCGCGGTAAAACTCACTGCCGGCTGCGCCAAACTGGAAGCTTCGGGCGGCATCAATGCCAGTACGCTGCGTAGCGTGGCGGAAACTGGGGTGGATTACATATCGCTGGGTACCCTGACGAAGGATGTAAAGGCCGTGGATTTGTCGATGCGCTTGAGCCTCTAGCACGGAGAAAGGCCTAGCTGCTGGCGTAATCCGTCGATGAAGTCATTGACCAATGGAGACTCTGAGATCGCACCCAAAAAACGAAACACCCCGCACAATGCCGAGGCGTTTGATGTATCGATATACTCCGTAGGTTCGAGCGGTATACGACGGAAGCGCTTTTTAAATTCGACCCGACGAATCAATCCGTAATACCGCGATTAGGCATAGAATATTTACATAGATACGAATCGGAAACGCACAGACCAGCCTCATAGAAGTAGAGTTAGCCCTGCGACAACTGGCGCATCAACAGGTTCTGGATGCAGGGTAGACTTAAAGGGAAACCTCAGACCCTGACGACATTTAGAATCTGATATTTCATTAAAAATATACGCCTCAATAATTAAATAAATTATCGCGACAAAACATCACTATTAATCTCTTCCGGCTTACACACTACATTACGAAGCGCACACGAAGCCTGTCGAGCCCTTTCAGCAGCAGCATGGTCCCCTCCCATTTCATACGCCAGAGCAAGGCCATTCCAAGACGTGAAATTTTCAGGCATTAACTTCACCGCCATTTCAAACTCAACTCGAGCAGCTGAATAATTTTTCATATCAAGAAAAACTGCTCCTTTATTACTCACTGCATCGCCGTAACCGGGCTTTAACTCTAACGCACGATCAAATGCTTCCAAAGCCAATTGCAAATAACCAAACCGCTGCAATTCACAACCCAGATCATAATAAATACGATAGCCACCAAAAACACCGCTATGCTGCGGGCCTGCCTCATAGACATCCGCAGCTTCACGCCAAACCAATACAGGATGGGAAAATGTTTTAAGCCGCAGATATGACAGCGTTGCAAAAAACGGCATACACAGCAGCAATATGACTAACAATATTTTAATTTTTAAACGACGCAAACCCAACGCGACCCCTATAAAAACAAATGGCATCCATAGATAGCTACGATACACAACAAATGATTCCTGCAAGCGCACAGCTGAAAACTCGGTAAAAAACAAAACACCTGGAACTAATAAGCTTATCCCCAGCAAGCCACGAGCACCGCCGCGCATCAGTAATGCCAGCGCCCCCAGCAAATATACGATGTAAGCTACTGCTCCAACCCACAACTGCCAATTGCTAAAGTCCAACGGAAATGCCTGACGTATATCGACTGAAACAACTGTTGAAACAGGAACAAGCCATAACCCTAAGTACTTAAAAAATAGTCCTCCTTGATTAAGCACGCTAAGCGGATAGAGTCTATCCACCGGGATATTCACCTGACCATCAAGCATTTCGAAAGCAAGCGGCTCGTATGGCGTACCAATCAACCCCTTGAGTTGAAGCACAACCAGCAAGGCTATTCCACACTGCACCATTAATAAGGCAAGCACTCTACTCAGCGGTAATCCTAAAGACAAACCAGAGCGCGAGTGAAGTAGCAGCAGCAAGCCAGCAGCAGCAGGCAACATTACTGCGTGTTCCTTAGCATAAACCGCCAAGATGAAAAACAAACACGAGCCCCACATGGCTAACCGAGACCCTGACAGCCCACGCCAAAACGCTAGTAAACTTAATAAAGAAAAAAATGTAGCCGCAAGGATAGTGCGCTGTATTAAATAGCCTTGAGTGAAAATGGCCAATGGATGCAGAACAAACAAGCAGCCAACCAGCAAGGCTGTCAAATTCGGACTAATAGACGAATTCACCCGATCATCAAGATCGCGCAGTAAATCGCGCAACAATGCTACTAGCGCAACAGCAGTAGCCATATGAAAAAATAAATTGCCCAAGCGCAGCCAGAGTATTTTTTTACCTAAGAGCACATAGGTTGCTGCAAAAGTTTCATAAACCCACCAGCGAGGGGAGAAATGCACATCATCCGCAAAAACTTTTTCTGGATTACCCGGCTGAAAAAAGTAATGATCGTCAAAAAATAAAGGATTACTAAAAAACGGATAACAAAATAAAATACAAACTATTAATATCAGGGAAAACCCAAAAAACCTCTTAAAAAAAACCACCTCTCCTCCCCCCCCAAAAAAAAAACGCTCTAAGAAGAAACCATAGAGCGCCGTATTTATTTTAAATAAAACAAGCCTAGTTTAACTTTCTACTTACTTGCATAGCTGTGCAGCAATACAGGTACTAGTCGACTTAGTCGCCCAGTTTACCTTGCCATTAGTAAACGTTGGCGTCAGGATATAATTTTCACCTGCAAGGCCGTCACCAGTTACAGCTGTGGCGGTGATCTCACCACCACTTACAGTTACAGATGACACCCGACCAGTTGCACCAGCGTTAACAATGCCATTTGAGCCATTAGAGCAATTAGCAACAGAATTTTGATCTTGCGCACATACTTCAACGTCTGTTTTCAAACCAGAAGTCGCTAATACAACCTCAGAGAACTTAGCTTTCTTGGTGTACTGCTGATAAGCGGGCAGCGCAACTGCTGCCAGAATACCAATAATCGCCACAACGATCATTAATTCAATCAGGGTGAAACCTTTTTGTGCTTGAGCTTTCATCAGTGTCTCCTCGACATGGGAAGGTCATGTGACCTGCAAAAATAAAAGCAGAATTCATGCCAACACACCTAAACGCTCGTCTTTGTGAGCACTCATTCGATGCAGTACTCTGAAGCGCAAAAAATCAGGAGCAAAAAAAAACATTAACTGACAAAATTTGACATCTCTCGCTGGCGTATTTGGCAGCTTCGATTGACTAGGCTATAAAGCTTTCATATAAATTGTGAGCCTAGCCCAATGAACGACAGCGTTTCTCTTTCCGGCCTCGCCAAGCAAATGGTTCTGGCAGAGCTCATCGACGAAAAATCTGCCCAACAAGCGCAAAGTCAGGCCCAGCGTAACAAGCTCTCACTAGTGACCTATCTAGTACAGAACAAACTAGTTAAGAGTCGCGCGCTGGTAGAGTTAGCCGCCGAGCAATTTGGCGTGGCTTACCTTGACTTACAGAGCATCGACAAGGAAAGCCAGCCCAAGGACCTTGTCAGCGAAAAACTAATTCGCCAACACCGGGCGCTCCCCTTGTGGCGACGTGGAAATAAGCTATTCGTAGCGGTGTCAGACCCAACTAACCATCAAGCGGTTACCGATATCCAGTTTTCCACCGGCCTGACTACTGAATCCATTTTAGTTGAGGACGACAAACTAGGTGAGGCTATCGAAAAGTTTTTCGACAACGCCTCCAGCGGCATGGATGACTTAGGGGATATTGATCTAGACGGCCTGGATGTGGAGGCCGTCAACGACGACAAGGACGACAAGGGCCAAACCGAAGGCGCTGACGATGCACCGGTGGTTCGCTTCGTTAACAAAATGCTGTTAGATGCAATCAAGGCTGGCTCATCTGACCTGCACTTTGAGCCCTATGAAAAAACTTACCGAGTGCGTTTTCGTACCGACGGCATATTGAGCGAAATTGCTCGACCGCCTATCCAGCTGGCACCGCGCATCTCTGCACGCCTGAAGGTAATGGCTGGCCTAGATATATCCGAGCGGCGCAAGCCTCAGGACGGCCGCATTAAGATGCGCATTTCCAAAAGCAAATCCATCGACTTTCGCGTGAGCACTTGCCCAACGCTGTGGGGCGAAAAAATCGTGATGCGAATTCTCGACTCTGCCAGCGCGCAAATGGGTATCGATGCACTGGGGTATGAAGAGTCGCAAAAAGCTTTGTATATGGCAGCACTCAAGCAACCTCAAGGCATGATCCTGGTCACCGGTCCTACCGGATCAGGCAAGACTGTTTCTCTTTATACAGGCTTGAACATTCTCAATACCGTAGACGTGAACATCTCTACCGCCGAAGACCCTGTTGAGATCAACCTGGAAGGCATCAACCAGGTCAACGTCAACCCCAAACAGGGCATGGACTTCACTGCCGCACTTAAATCCTTCCTGCGCCAGGACCCTGATATCATCATGGTAGGCGAAATTCGCGACCTTGATACCGCATCCATAGCTATTAAAGCGGCGCAGACCGGCCACATGGTGATGTCGACCCTGCACACCAACAGCGCTGCGGAAACACTCACACGCCTGCGCAATATGGGCGTGCCGTCATTCAATATCGCCACCTCAGTCAATCTGATCATCGCCCAGCGCCTGGCTCGCAAGCTTTGCAGTACCTGCAAGAAGGAAGTACTGATCCCCCGCGAAGCACTACTTGAAGAAGGTTTCCCTGAGGACAAACTCGGCACCTTCAAGATTTACGGTCCTGTAGGCTGCGAAAACTGCAACGGTGGCTACAAAGGCCGTGTCGGTATTTATGAAGTGGTTAAAAACACGCCTGCACTGCAACGGATTATCATGGAAGAAGGCAACTCTATTGATATCTCGATTCAGATGCGTAAAGACGGCTTCAACGACCTACGCACCTCGGCCCTACTCAAGGCCATGCAAGGCGTCACCAGCCTCGAAGAAGTCAACCGCGTGACTAAGGACTAACCCATGGCCGTAAAAGAATTAAAAACCAGCACCTTTAGCTGGGAAGGCACCGACAAAAAAGGCAGCAAAATAAAGGGAGAGTCTAGCGGCCAAAGCCCAGCTTTAATCAAAGCACAACTGCGCAAGCAAGGGATTAATCCGACAAAAGTCCGCAAAAAATCCGCCTCTCTGTTTAGCGCAGGCAAAAAAATACAACCAATTGATATTGCCTTGTTTGCACGGCAAATGGCCACCATGATGAAAGCAGGTGTGCCCTTACTACAGTCTTTCGAAATCATCAGCGAAGGACTCGACAACCCGAACATGCGAAAATTAGTGGATGATATTAAACAACAAGTTGCAGCAGGCAATAGCTTCGCAACAGCTTTACGCACTCGTCCATTATATTTCGACGACCTTTTCTGCAACTTGGTAGATGCCGGCGAGCAAGCTGGCGCACTTGAAAATCTATTGGATCGCGTTGCCACCTATAAAGAAAAAACTGAAGCACTCAAAGCAAAAATAAAAAAGGCGATGAACTACCCAATTGCAGTAGTGGCCATCGCAATTATTGTTTCGTGTATATTATTAATTAAAGTAGTACCGCAATTTCAGTCGGTCTTCGCCAATTTCGGAGCCGAACTACCTGCATTCACGCTATTCGTAATCGGCATATCAGAAGGTCTACAAGAGTTCTGGTACATGTTTATTGCAGTCATTGTTGCAATTATTTTCGCTTTTAGCGAAGCCAAAAAACGCTCTGAAGGCTTTCGCAACTGGCTAGATCGCACCGCCCTTAAAGCACCTGTAGTCGGAGACATTATCTACAAATCATCTGTGGCTCGTTACGCACGCACTCTAGCTACAACATTTGCGGCTGGAGTACCGCTGGTCGAGGCATTGGATTCGGTTTCTGGCGCAACGGGTAACATCGTATTCAAAAATGCTGTAAATAAAGTTAAGCAAGACGTAACTTCTGGCATGCAACTTAACTTCTCCATGCGTTCTACTGGCGTATTCCCTTCCATGGCCATCCAAATGACCGCGATTGGTGAAGAGTCTGGCGCGCTCGACGTAATGTTAGACAAAGTAGCAAGTTATTATGAAGCCGAAGTAGACAACGCCGTTGATGGACTGACCGCACTAATGGAGCCGTTAATCATGTCAGTGCTTGGCGTATTAATTGGCGGTTTAATTATTGCCATGTACTTACCAATCTTCCAACTTGGCGCAGTAGTTTAAAATGGCACTGGTAGGTTTTTTAGTCGAAAATTCGACGCCCTATATTTTAACCATTTTTTTTCTCGGCTTACTTATCGGCAGCTTCCTAAATGTTGTAATTTATCGCTTACCCAAAATTATGCAAGCTGAATGGCAAGCCCAAGCGCGTGAGTATCTGGAACTACCCGTAGAAAAGCCAAACTCGACCTTCAACCTAATTTTACCCAACTCCACCTGTCCAAATTGCAGCCACGAAATAAAGCCTTGGGAAAACATCCCTATCTTCAGCTGGCTTTTTTTGCGTGGTAAATGCTCAGCCTGCAAAGCACCAATCAGCAAGCGCTACCCTCTGGTAGAGCTTGCTTGCGGCCTGCTTTCCGCTTATGTAGCTTGGCATTTCGGCTTTACTTGGCAAGCCGGTGCGATGCTTGTGCTGACGTGGGGCTTGTTGGCGATGAGTTTGATTGATGCCGACCATCAATTACTGCCTGATGTGCTGGTATTGCCTCTGCTTTGGCTGGGGTTGATCGTTAACCAGTTTGGATTATTTGCCAGCTCGGCAGATGCACTCTGGGGCGCTATTGCTGGCTATCTCAGCCTGTGGTCGGTGTATTGGCTGTTTAAGCTGGTAACCGGCAAGGAAGGCATGGGTTATGGCGACTTTAAGCTGCTGGCCATGCTTGGGGCCTGGGGCGGCTGGCAGATTCTGCCGCTGACGATTCTGCTTTCATCCTTGGTTGGCGCCGTGCTAGGCGTGATTATGCTGCGCATGCGTAATGCTGAAACCAGCACGCCAATCCCCTTCGGGCCTTATCTGGCCATCGCCGGTTGGATTGCGCTGCTGTGGGGTGAGCAGATCACCGCCAATTACCTGCAGATTGCCGGCTTCAAATGAGCAAACCTTGGATTCTCGGCCTGACTGGCGGCATAGGCAGCGGCAAGAGTGCAGTGGCAGATTGCTTTACCGACCTCGGCGTCAGCCTAATCGATGCGGATCAGACTGCTCGCTGGGTGGTTGAACCCGGACGCCCGGCACTCACACAAATCGTCGAACGTTTTGGCGCCAGTGTATTACTGGCTGATGGCCAGTTAGACCGCAAAGCCTTACGCGGCCTGATCTTTCAGGACCCAGCACAGCGCCATTGGCTTGAAACCCTACTGCACCCGCTGATCGGTCAAGAAATCAGCAGCTATCTTGCGAATGCCCAATCGCCTTATGCAATCTTGGTCTCGCCACTGCTGATAGAATCTGGTCAACATCACATGACCCAGCGGATACTGGTGATCGATGCGCCTGAGCACCTGCAAGTGCAGCGCACCGTGCAACGTGACCAGACTTCTGCCGAACAGGTGCAGGCGATTCTGCAGGCCCAGTCCTCGCGCGATGAGCGCTTACGCCACGCCCATGACGTACTGGTCAATGACCGCGACCTGCATTGGCTGCAAGGCGAAGTCGAACGCCTGCATCACTTTTATCTGACCCTGCGTAAAGGCCAGCCATGAAACCCGTTACTAGCGTTAAATGCCCAACCTGTGAAACACCAGTCGTATGGGGCCCACAGAGCCCAAACCGGCCGTTCTGCTCTGAACGCTGCAAACTGATTGATCTAGGCGCTTGGGCAGCCGAAGAGCACAGCATTCCCGGCGATCCACTGGAAGACGAGCTGTTCTCCGGCGACCTGCCTCCGCGGCATCACTGATAGCTCTCCTCCACCTCAAGGGCGCATAAAGCCGTAATCGCGCCCACCTTCAAGGTTCTCCGCCAGAAACAGCAGCTCCTGCGCCAGATCGGCAGCGCTGCGCTCTTGCTTGCTGCACTCGATTACCGCACTCAGTAGCGCGCGCAAATACAGCGCAGGGTCATAACCCGCCGCTTGCGCTGCCAGCAGGTCACGCTGCAGATCCTGTCTTGCGCAGGTGTGCACACTCATCATCCAACCCTCCAGAATTTAGAGCACCCAGCATGGCGTCAAGCGCCACGGCAGCGTTGATATGGGTCAGCCATGCCCTACTCATCCACCGGCCGAATTCAACGTTATCACCGCAAGCGCTCATCATCCTTCCAGGGCGCCTGCAGATAACGGGTGCGGTTAAAGGTTTCCAGCCAGTCAGGACAAAACACCACCAACGCGGTGACCAGCGTGCCGTTGATAAAGGCTTCAGGGAAGGTCACTAGCCACAAGTAGCCGATAAAATCATCTAACCACGGCGGCATGGCAAAACGCCCATCCAGCGCCAACAAGCCCAACCCCGCCAGCAGGCAAAACAACGCCGACAAGGCCGCCGGGAAAAAGCCGCAAAAAAAGATATACACGAACAAATTGCGCGGCTGCGCTCGCTCGACCAATAGCGCACAGGCCTCAGTGATTAGCACCGGCAGTAGCACCAGCAAAACACCATTCACCCCCAGCGCCAGCAAATCCTGGCGGCCAATGGCGATTAAACCGAGCTGCGCCAGCAGCCCGCCCACTACTGCCAAAGGCCAATCCAGCAACAGCGTAACCACCGTCATGCCAATAAAATGAAACGACACACCTGAGTCGAAATCACGTCGTACCAGCCACAGCAGAAACACGCCCAAGACAGTGCCAAACAACAGATGCTGGCGACGGCTGTCACTCAGCACCTCAAGCCAGGGTGCTCGCCAGATAGCCCAAAGCAAGGCACCGGCATAAAGGCCTGCAGCCAAGCACAACGTTGACGGCGCCAGTAGGTTAGCGGCGATCATGGCGCCAAGCCCGCCAGCGCCTCACGCAAGGCATCGGCCTGAGTGAATACTTGCTGTGACTGCACCCGACCATCCTGCAACTGCAACCAGAGCACAGCATCATCAGCGACGGGGTAACGCGGGGTGATGCGCGCACTACGGTCCAGCATCACGCGATAGTTGTAAGCTCGCATCGCGGGGACAACAAACGCTGCAGCAATCACAGATGGCATACGACTGATATCCGCCAAGAACACCGCCTTGCGCGACTCCAGATAGCCTTTAGGCAGTTGATCGAGCGCCGCAGCCAACACCTTAGCGCCAGCCATGCTGCGACCTGCAGCTGGCTATCCAAGCTGTAGGGCTGATCAAATTGGTCCAACAGGGTCCAAGGCGCTAAGCGCTCCCCCACTTCGACAGCCTGCACACAGGCCGCAGATAACGCTAACAACAAAACAGCGAAGAATTTCATTGCCACGCTCCTTGCGCGAAAAACCAAACATTGGCGCGCGCCAATTAAGCCGACCACGCGGATGAGCCTCCCAAAGTTTATACCCGCGCAAGCGCGCCTTACCGTTAGAAACACCGGCACAGCACGCCAGATCAAAGCAGAGCGCTGTAACGCTGAGCACTTCACCGATATAGAGCTACACCGCCCCAAACTCGAATACTGCCTACCAAAAAACCTCGCCAGCAGATTAAGCTGCAGCCATGGATGACTCAGATTACCTACGCCTGCTGACCGAGCAAGCGGAACAAGCCAACAGCTTTCTTTCTAATGCGCGCAAGTGGGAGCGCGAGCGCTGGGTTTGCCAGCGCCTGCTGCAGGCACTGAATGTGCCTAGTCGACTAGAGGAGTTCAGCAGCGCCGCGCAGGAGCCACCCGATGTGCTGTTTCGTGACGCTAATTTCGAGGTCTTTTTTGTGCTCGATGAAGGGCGCCGCTTAAATGATGAATGGCGCGCCGAAGTGGAGCGCCGGCGGAGCGCCTTCTCGCTGAGTCAGCTGGTGCGCCGCGAGGTGCGGCCGCGACGCATTTCAGCAGGCAATCTTCTCGAACGCCTAGCCCCAACCCTGCGCAAAAAGGCCCACAACTACGGCGAGCGCGGGATTGATTTAGGCGAACTTGATCTGCTCGCCTTCGCCAGCCTGAAGCGCTCAAGCCTGGACCTCAACAGTCCATTCCCGCCGCCAACCGAATACCTACGCCAAGGCTGGCGATCACTCTCGCTAGTAGGGCCAAATTTTGCTCGCGTGCTTTTTGCTCACGAAGACGCACCGGACTTTTTGCGCAACAACTTGGGCCGCAGCGTGCTGCTGGATGTAGGCATTAGTCTGTGAAGGTTCCACACGAGTTACTGGTCGAAGTGCCACAGCGGGGCCGAGTGCGCTGGATAGGGGTGCGCCCCAACGCTCAGGCCGACATTCTCTGCCTAGAAGCGGTGGAGGCCAGGCGCGAGGCCGGCCTAACGGGAGATCATGCCCGCCCCGGGACGAGCAACCCACGTCAAGTCACGCTGCTGCAATGGGAGCACCTCAGCGTGATTAATGCTCTGCTTGAGCGCTGCGCAGATAACCCTATAAGCCCGGCAGAGTTGCGGCGCAATCTAGTGGTCAGCGGTATCAATCTATTCAGCCTCAAAGGGCGCAGCTTTCGCATCGGCCAGGCCATCTTACAAACCACTGGCTGGTGCCACCCCTGCGCCAAGCTGCAAGCACGCCTTGGACCGGGCACCTTCCAAGCTATCCGCGGTCACGGCGGCATCACCGCTCGCGTACTGCATGGCGGCATTATTCGCCTGAATGACGGCGTTGAGGTCGAACCGCTCTAGTCTAAACTCTTGGCAAACCAGAGCGAGAGCCTCCATGTCCAGCCGCCTAAACCCCGAAGACCAGCAACGCGTATCCCACTACCTAAGCGCACCGCAGCATCAGGTTGAGCGCCAGCCATTTCGGCCGTGGCGCTTACTGGCGGTGGTTCTAGTGATAGTTATTGGCTTGGGGCTACTTAGTCGGTTGCTCAGCACTTTGGCGCACTGAACTGCAGCCGCAAGCAAAAAGGCCAAATTCTAGACGAAAAAAATCCCCGGTTTTTCAACCGAGGATTCTTTAATGGTGGGTCGTGTGGGATTCGAACCTACGACCAATTGGTTAAAAGCCAACTGCTCTACCAACTGAGCTAACGACCCAAAAAT
>RCMZ01000601.1_pt1 | contig 16766 bp, 14 predicted proteins | sample 2041141 | NCBI WGS metagenome assembly RCMZ01 (sample SAMN09708263, study PRJNA481090) | Wastewater metagenome, whole genome shotgun sequencing project. | biome: sewage; isolation source: Davis station wastewater (DW) | place: Antarctica: Davis Station | collected 2010-03-01
AAAAGCGCCCCGCGGGGCGCTTTTTTGTGTGCGCACGCTTTAGGCCGTAGCAAAGCCCTGCTGACGCCACGCCTCATACACCGCGATAGCCACGGTGTTGGAGAGATTTAGGCTGCGGCAGCCCGCTTGCATGGGCAGGCGTAAGCGCTGTTCGGCGGGCAAGCTGTCGAGGATGTCAGCGGGCAGGCCACGGCTTTCCGGGCCAAACAGGAAGATGTCACCGGGCGCGAACTGGGGTTCGGCGTAGCTATGGCTGCCTTTAGTGGTAAAGGCGAAGAGTCGTCCTGAGCCAATCACGTCTAAACAGTCAGCCAGCGTGGCATGGCGCTTTAGCGTGGCATATTCGTGATAGTCGAGGCCGGCGCGGCGCAAGCGCTTGTCATCGAGTTCGAAACCCAACGGTTCGATCAGGTGCAACTGGCAGCCACTGTTGGCGCACAAGCGGATGATGTTGCCGGTATTGGGCGGAATTTCGGGCTGAAACAGCACAACATGGAACATGAGTAGGCTCGGGGTCGTGGCAAAGTGCTTATTCTACCCTGCGCCGTTGTGTGGTCATGCGTAAGTGCTGCAGCCAGGCCGGAATAAATATCGGCATTAGTGGCTTCGGTTTGGCAGGGCCGCATGACCATCAGCAGTTTTGGAGGCAATGGATGAGCGACGACGACAGGCAAATTGACTTAGAGGCTCACCCAGAGCTGAGTCAGTGGGCGCAGCGCGTGTTGCCCGAGGAAGAAAGTTGCGCGGCAGTGGCCCGTCATGAGCAAATCGAGCGCATCCGTCGAGGGCTGACTTGGTTTGCGGCGGTGGTGCTGCTGGCCTTGATGGCTGGCTTCATGCTCGGGCGCATCGTTAATGGTCCACCGCCGCCGCTGTTTGCGCCGGCCTCGCCGCAGCTGCTGCAGGTGCTGGCGCAGCAAGACGCGCAACACCTGCAGTTGCAGTTGCAGCTGGATCGGCAAATAACCTATCGACGCAGCGAAAGCAGCGGCGCCGTCAGTTTCTTTTTGCCTGACGTGAAGCTGCACGGCCCACCGCAGCAGGGGCGGCTGTCGGAACGGAGTTTGTCTTGGCAGGTGTTGGCCCGCAGCGATGGCGTTCAGGTATTGCTGGTCGGCCTAGGCGAGCCCTTAGTGGTGCGTGATCAGCTTGAGCCGGTTGACGAGCATTGGACGCTGCGCCTGGAGGTGCCGCTGCCCGCTAGCGTTATTGGCGTGTCGCGGCAGGCAGACTAACCAGCCCCGCAGGGCTAGTGTTGTTGTCTGGTGCGGTTATTCAATGCCGTCGTCTTCATCGCCATCGATGTTCATGCCCAGCTCTTTGATTTTACGGGTCAGGGTGTTGCGGCCCCAGCCCAGTAGCAGAGCGGCGTCGCGGCGGCGGCCGGCGGTGTGTTTGAGCGCAGTTTCAATCATGATCCGCTCGAAGGTTGGCACGGCACTGTCGAGCAAGTTGGTTTGACCGCGGCCCAAGGCCTGATCGGCCCAATGGCGTAGGGCCTGTTCCCAGTTACTCACCGGCGACAGCTCGGATGGCTGGGTGAGCAGCTCGGGAGGCAGATCATTGATGTGTACTTCGCGACCGGAGGCCATGACCGTGATCCAGCGGCAGGTGTTTTCCATCTGCCTTACATTGCCCGGCCACGGCAGGTTCTGCAGGTACTCCTCGGTTTCTGCTTTCAGCAGCTTGGGCTCGACCGCGAGCTCTTGTGCGGCGCGGCTGAGGAAGTGGCGGGCGAGGGTAGGAATGTCTTCGCGGCGGTCGGACAGGCGCGGAATATGAATGCGGATCACATTGAGGCGGTGGAACAGGTCTTCGCGAAACTTGCCGGCTTGCACCAAGTTTTCTAGGTTCTGGTGGGTCGCGGCAATGATGCGCACGTCGACCTTGACCGGCGTGTGCCCGCCGACCCGATAGAACTCGCCATCGGCCAGCACGCGCAGCAGGCGTGTTTGCGTGTCGGCCGGCATGTCACCGATCTCATCGAGAAACAAACTGCCGCCGTCGGCTTGTTCGAAGCGCCCGCGACGCTGGTTGACGGCGCCAGTGAAGGCGCCTTTCTCATGGCCGAACAGCTCGGATTCCATCAGGTCTTTGGGAATGGCTGCCATGTTCAGGGCGATAAACGGTGAATGCGCGCGCGGGCTGTGGCGATGCAGCGCGTGGGCGACCAGCTCTTTGCCGGTGCCGGACTCGCCATTGATCAATACGGTGATGTTGGAGTGACTAAGGCGACCAATAGCGCGAAACACTTCCTGCATCGCCGGCGCCTCGCCGATGATTTCCGGGGTGGGTGCGAGCTCGGCCGGCGCCGCTAGGTTTTGTTGTTCATGGGCGTGCTGCAGCGCGCGCTTGACCAGCGACACGGCCTCGTCAACATCAAAGGGTTTGGGCAGGTACTCGAAGGCGCCGCCCTGATAGGAGGCTACAGCGCTGTCGAGGTCTGAGTGGGCGGTCATGATGATCACTGGCAGGCGCGGGTACTGCGCGTGCAGCGTGGCCAGCAGTTCGAGGCCACTGGCGCCGGGCATGCGAATGTCCGAGAGAATCACGCTCGGCTGCTCGCGGTTTAGACGCTGCAACACGCTGTCGGCGTTTTCAAAGCTGACGGTGCTTAGGCCGGCCTGTTGCAGGGCTTTTTCCAGCACCCAACGGATGGAGCGATCATCGTCGACGATCCAGACGGTTTCTGTGCGACTCATGACGAAACGGCTCCTTGTTCCAGCGGTAGGAAGATCGAGAACACGGTGTGGCCGGGATGGCTCTCGCACTCGATCAGGCCTTGATGTTGGCTAATGATGTTCTGCGTAATCGCCAGGCCCAGGCCGGTGCCGTCGGCGCGGCCACTGACCATGGGATAAAAAATCGTGTCTTGCAGCTCGGCAGGAATACCCGGGCCGTTGTCGATAATTTCGACTTTGGCCACTAAGCGATGACGACTGTGGCCAATGGTGAACTGGCGCAGGGTGCGGGTGCGCAGGGTGATGCGGCCCAGACGTAGCTCGTTCTGCGCGCCGATGGCTTGCATGGCGTTACGCACGATATTGAGTACGGCCTGGATCATCTGCTCGCGGTCGATCAGTACATCCGGGATGCTCGGGTCATAGTCGCGCACTAAGGTGATGCCGCCTTGGGTTTCGGCGGCGACCAAGCTGCTGACGCGCTCCAGCACTTCGTGGATGTTGGTCATGGCCAGTGACGGCAGCTTGTTCGAGCCGAGCATGCGGTCGACCAAGTTACGCAGGCGGTCGGCCTCTTCGATGATGACGTTGGTGTAGTCCTTGAGCTCTGCGCTGGGTAACTCACGAGCCAGCAGTTGCGCTGCGCCGCGAATACCGCCGAGCGGGTTCTTAATTTCGTGGGCCAGGCCGCGCACCAGCATCTTGGTGGTTTCCTGCTTGGACAGCTGCGCTTCTTCTTTAGTAATGCGCAGCAGACGGTCGCGCGGGTGCACTTCCAGCAGCAGTAGAGTGCTGCCGCGATTGAGAATCGGCGTGACAGCATAGTCGACGGTCAGCGTCTGGCCGGTCATTGCGGTGAGCAGGGCTTCGCGTTTGGTGAACGGATGGCCGTGCTCCACCGCGTGGCGCAGCGCGCTGAGCGCTTCGGGTGATTCGCTGAACAACTCACTGATAAATTGGCCGTGGCTGCGTTGGCCACTGACCGCCAAGAGCATTTCGGCCGCCGGGTTCATGTACTCAAGCCGTAGGTTGGCGTTGAGCAGAATGGTCGCGGTGGTCAGGTTATCCAGCAGTAGGCGGTGCAGTGCGTCGTCGATGGTCATTTTGGATATCCCAGGTCTGCGGCTGCAAATGCAAGAAGCAAACCAAAGCCCCAAAAAAACGCGCTAACGGCGTGTATTCAGGGCTTTAGGTCGAGTCTGGCAGCACCGTAAGGGCGTGCACGAACCAAAATGGGGACTGTAGCAGGTGGTCTTAGCGGTGTGCGCACCAATTAGGTGCGCTGTCGTGTTGGCTAAATAAAAGGGGTGAAGGGAATGTTGCGCGGTTCGGCCGGTTTATCTTTCAGCGGGCATTCGGGGCGCACACCGTAATGTGATTTTTTGCAGGGTCTGGCTTTGCGTTTTTGATCCAACGACGTGAGGCGCACATGCAGGGGTTGGCTGGGCGTGCGCTCCAGGGTGCGGCCTGCACTGTCGAGGATTTCCACCGCCAGTTGATGGGTGCCACGGCTCAGGCCTTTTACCGGGAATACTGGGCTACGGCCCGGCTCGCCGGTCGATTGTCCGTCGATAATCAGGCGATAGTTGTGCTCGGGCAGCAAGGCCGGCTCGCTGGTGGCGCTGACGATCAGGTCGCCGGTGCCGTCATTTAATACCGCATCCGGCTCGGGCACTAGGATGCGCAGCAGTTGGTAGCTGGGTGGTGCAGCCTCCGCCGGCGCGCTAGGTGCGAGCGGGCGCGGGGTAACTTGGGCCATGCCATTGGTGGGGGCCATTTGCACCTGTTTGGTGTTGCCGGCCTTGGGCTGGTCGGTAAAGACCCGATTACCCTCGGCGTCGATGTAGGTGTACACCTGAGCAAAAGCCGGGCTGGCCAGTATCAACAGGCTAAACAAGAGTGCGCGCATGGCTTAGCCGGCCTTTGGCTTAGGTTTTGGAGTGGGTTTGGGTGTTGGCTTTGGCCGCAGCGCCGGGCTTTGCGTGTTCACCCGCTGCACGGTGAAGCTCACTACAGCGCTTTGCTGTAGCACCTTGCCGGCACTGAGTACCTGCACAGCTAGCTGATGATCGCCGCGCGGCACGTTGCTTAGCTGCAGTGGTGGGCGGTTGCTGGGTTGGCCGCTGGGTTGGCCGTCCAGCAGTAATTGCAGTTGATGGCCAGCGGCCAAGGCTGGCTGCAGGATGACTCCAACGCTGAAGGTGCCGTTATTGGCACGCATAGCTTCGTCGTCCGGAATGTCAGTTAGTTGCAGCACCTTGTAGGTGGCGCCGGCATTGGCATTGTTGTCTGCTGTCGGCGTTGGTGCGCTGACGGGCGGTGCGGTGACAGTGTTCGTGGGTGGTAGGTCGATGGTCTGGGCATCAATGCCTTCAGGCGGTTGATTGGTGTACACCTTGTTGCCGTTAGCGTCGGTGTAGCTGTAAATCTGGGCGCTTGCCGGCAGGCTTATGGCGAGCAGCAGGCAGGTCAGAAGGGTGCGCATATAGAGTCTCCTGCAGCGAGGTTGATGGCTAAGCCTTGCACTGCTAGCGACGGCTGGCAAGTTGCGGCGGTTGCCCCTGTGCTCTAGCTCCATAAAAAAAGCCTCCCGAAGGAGGCCTTTTGTTAGCTGCCGAGGCAGCTAAGGCTGGCTTAGACGCTGTAGTACAGGTCGTATTCCAGTGGGTGTACGAAGGTACGCACTTTGATTTCTTCTTCCGACTTCAGCTCGGTATAGGCTTCCAAGAAGTCCTTGCTGAATACGCCGCCCTTGAGCAGGAAATCGTGGTCAGCTTCTAGGGATTCCAGCGCTTCTTTCAGGCTGCCGCACACTTGTGGGATCAGCTTGGACTCTTCTGGTGGCAAGTCGTAGAGGTTCTTGTCGGCGGCATCGCCAGGGTGAATTTTGTTCTGGATGCCGTCGATGCCGGCCATCAGCAGGGCGGCGAAGCACAGGTACGGGTTAGCCGCTGGGTCTGGGAAGCGCGCTTCGATACGGCGGCCGCGTGGGCTGGCAACGTAAGGAATACGGATCGAGGCCGAGCGGTTGCGGGCCGAGTAGGCCAGCATCACCGGTGCTTCAAAGCCTGGCACCAAGCGCTTGTAGGAGTTGGTGGCCGGGTTGGTTATGGCGTTCAGCGCCTTGCCGTGCTTGATCACGCCGCCGATGAAGTACAGGGCGGTGTCAGACAGGCCGGCATAGCCTTCACCTGCGAAGGTGTTCTTGCCATCTTTGGCGATGGAGATGTGCACGTGCATACCTGAGCCGTTGTCGCCGTACAGCGGCTTGGGCATAAAGGTGGCGGTGCGGCCGTAAGCTTCGGCAACGTTGTGTACGCAGTACTTGAGGGTCTGCACTTCGTCAGCTTTGGCCACCAGAGTGTTGAAGCGCACGCCGATTTCGTTCTGGCCGGCGGCTACTTCGTGGTGGTGCACTTCAACGACCTGGCCCATCTCTTCTAGGGCGTTACACATGGCGGTACGGATTTCGTGATCCGAATCGGTCGGTGCGGTCGGCAGGTAACCACCTTTAACCTTGACGCGGTGGCCGTTGTTGCCTTGGCGGCCGTCGTTGTCGGCGTCGCTGTTCCAGTCGGCTTGTTCGGAGAAGATTTTGAACATCGAGCCGGACATGTCCGACTTGTACTTCACGGCGTCGAAGATGAAGAACTCTGGCTCTGGGCCTACAAATACGGTGTCGCCGATGCCGGTGGTTTTCAGGAACTCTTCGGCACGCTTGGCGATAGCGCGTGGGTCGCGGTCGTAGCCTTGCATGGTCGAAGGCTCGATCACGTCGCACACCAGAATCAGGGTTGGCTCTTCGGTGAACGGGTCGAGTACCGCCGAGCTGTCTTCCGGCAGCAGGATCATGTCGGAGGCTTCAATGCCTTTCCAGCCTTCCAGCGACGAGCCGTCGAACATCTTGCCGACTTCAAAGAAGTCTTCGTCCAGAGCGTCGCGTGCCGGCATGGTGATGTGGTGCTGCTGGCCGCGAATATCGGTGAAGCGCAGGTCTACCCACTTCACGTCGTGTTCTTTGATCAGTTGAATTGCCTTGGACATGCTGTTCTCCAGGTGGGTAAGGGCGCTCGTTGCCCCTGCTGTGGGTACGTTGCTGGCGCGAATAGTCCGCCAAGGCAACCTGCCTCACAAGCCAGCAAAATGTATGCCAGTGCTCTTTTATGGGCTGCGCAACGAGAAATCAGCGTTCGCGAGCGGCGAAGATGAAGTTTTGCTCGTGTGTCGCACCGTTATGGTGCGTCGTCGCATCAGTGTGCGCTGTCGTGGTGCGTTGTCGGGCTTGATGCAGATAGTTGGTCAAAGCTTGAACGATTTCCGCTATAATCCGCGCCCCTCTTTTTGGCCGTTTTGCCTCGCGCAGTTTTCATGAAACTTATCGTTAAAGTTTTCCCAGAAATCACCATCAAAAGCCCGCCAGTGCGTAAGCACTTTATCCGGCAGTTGGGGAAGAACATCCGTTCGGTGCTGCGCGATCTCGATCCCGCGCTGAAGGTCAGTGGTGTCTGGGATAATCTCGAAGTCGAAACCCGACTGACCGATACGAAAGTTTTGCGCGAGATGATCGAGCGGCTTAGCTGCACGCCGGGCATCGTGCATTTCTTGGAAGTTAACGAGTACCCGTTGGGTGATCTCGACGACATTACCGCGAAGTGCAAAGCCCATTACGCTGACCTGCTGCCGGGCAAGATGTTTGCTGTGCGCTGCAAGCGTGGCGGCAAGCACAGCTTCAGCTCGATGGATGTCGAGCGTTATGTTGGCAGCCAGCTGCGTCAGCAGTGTGGCGCCGCCGGCATTACCCTGAAAAATCCCGAGTTGCTGGTGCGCATGGAAATCCGCGACCAGCGTCTGTTTGTCATTCATCACCAGCACAACGGTCTAGGCGGTTATCCGCTGGGCGCGCTGGAGCAGAATTTGGTGCTGATGTCCGGTGGCTTCGACTCCACTGTGGCGGCTTACCAGATGATGCGCCGCGGTCTGTTGACCCACTTCTGCTTCTTCAATCTCGGCGGCCGTGCCCACGAGTTGGGCGTGATGGAGGTGGCGCATTACCTGTGGAAGAAGTTCGGCAGTTCACACCGCGTACTGTTTATCAGTGTGCCGTTTGAAGAAGTCGTCAGTGAGTTGCTCGGCAAGGTCGACAACAGCCATATGGGCGTGGTGCTCAAGCGCATGATGCTGCGCGCCGCGACGCAGATAGCTGAGCGTCTGGAGATCGATGCGCTGGTTACTGGCGAGGCGATCTCTCAAGTTTCCAGTCAGACCTTGCCGAACCTCGCGGTGATCGACGCGGTCACCGACATGCTGGTGCTGCGCCCGCTGATCGCCAGCCACAAACAAGACATCATCGACACCGCCACGCAGATCGGTACCGCCGAGTTTGCCAAGCACATGCCCGAATACTGCGGCGTGATCTCGGTAAATCCAGCCACCCGTGCCAAGCGCAATCGGGTTGAATACGAAGAAGCTCAGTTCGACATGGCAGTGTTTGAGCGCGCCCTGACAAATGCTCGGCAGGTGTCGATTGATCGCGTGATCGATGTGCTGGGCGAAGCCGTGCAGGTGGAAGAAGTGCGTGAGGCTCTCGCAGGGCAGATCGTGCTGGATATCCGCCATCCGGATGCGGTTGAAGATGCGCCGCTGCAGCTGCCGGGCATCGACGTTCAGGCGCTGCCGTTTTATGCGCTCAATAACCGTTTTAAGGAACTGGATGTAACACGTCAGTACCTGTTGTATTGCGACAAGGGCGTGATGAGTCGTTTGCATGCCCATCACCTGCTGAGCGAGGGACATGCCAATGTGCGCGTTTATCGTCCGGCATAAGACGCCAGGGTTGAATGGCGGCAGCATTCGCCATCGCCCTCCCGACATACAGGCGGCGTGATTCAGGTTTTCGCGCCGCCTGGCAGAAATCGCAATTAGTTAATACTCGCCGTCTAGACTAAGCGGCACCCAGAATCCTCTGATCGAGATACAAAAGTGATCGAAAAACTACGTAACATCGCCATCATTGCCCACGTTGACCACGGTAAGACCACTTTGGTTGACGCCCTGCTGCGTCAGTCCGGCACCCTTGAGCGCAGCGAGCTCAACGACGAGCGCGTGATGGACAGCAACGACCAGGAAAAAGAGCGCGGTATTACCATCCTGGCCAAGAACACCGCCATTAACTGGGGCGGCTACCACATCAACATCGTCGACACCCCCGGCCACGCCGACTTCGGTGGCGAAGTTGAGCGCGTAATGTCGATGGTTGACTCCGTGCTGTTGGTGGTTGACGCCCAAGACGGCCCAATGCCGCAAACCCGTTTCGTGACCAAGAAAGCCTTCGAAGCTGGCCTCAAGCCAATCGTGGTGATCAACAAGGTTGACCGTCCGGGCGCACGTCCAGACTGGGTTCTGGATCAGATCTTCGACCTGTTCGACAACCTCGGCGCGACTGAAGAGCAGCTGGATTTCAAAGTGGTTTACGCCTCGGCACTCAATGGTGTTGCCGGCTTGGATCACAACGAAATGACCGAGAACCTGGACCCGCTGTACCAGTCGATTGTTGACAACGTACCGGCTCCGGATGTTGACGTCGATGGCCCGTTCCAGATGCAAATCTCGGCACTGGACTACAACAGCTTCCTCGGCATTATCGGTGTAGGCCGGATTGCCCGCGGTAAGGTCAAGCCAAACACTCCGGTGGTGGCGATTGATGTCGACGGTAAGAAGCGCACCGGTCGTATTCTTAAGCTGATGGGTCACCACGGTCTGCACCGTGTTGACGTTGAAGAAGCCGGCGCTGGCGACATCGTCTGCATCAGCGGTATGGACCAGTTGTTCATCTCTGACACTCTGTGCGACCCACAGAATATCGAACCAATGAAGCCGCTGTCAGTTGACGAACCAACCGTTTCGATGACCTTCCAGGTTAACGATTCGCCGTTCTGCGGCAAAGAAGGCAAGTTCGTTACCAGCCGCAACATCAAAGAGCGTCTGGACAAAGAACTGCTGTACAACGTGGCCCTGCGCGTTGAAGAAGGCGACACCGCTGACAAGTTCAAAGTGTCTGGCCGTGGTGAGCTGCACCTCTCGGTACTGATCGAAACCATGCGTCGCGAAGGCTTCGAAATGGGTGTTGGTCGTCCGGAAGTGATCATCAAGCTGGTTGACGGCGTTAAGCACGAACCCTATGAAAACGTCACCATCGACGTGCCTGAGGTTTCTCAGGGTGCTCTGATGGAGCAGATCGGTGTGCGTAAAGGCGACCTGACCAACATGGTTCCGGATGGCAAAGGCCGCGTGCGTCTTGAGTACAACATCCCGGCTCGTGGTCTGATCGGTTTCCGTAACGAGTTCCTGACCCTGACCTCCGGCGCTGGCATCCTGACCTCGATCTTCGATCGTTACGACGTGATGAAGTCCGGCGATATGTCTGGCCGTCAGAACGGCGTATTGGTTTCGGTAGCGACTGGTAAGGCACTGACCTACTCGCTGGAAACCCTGCAGGCGCGCGGCAAGCTGTTTGTTGAGCACGGCCAGGAAATCTACGAAGGTCAAATCGTTGGTCTCAACAGCCGCGACAACGACCTGGGTGTGAACCCAACCAAAGGTAAGAAGCTCGACAACATGCGTGCTTCGGGTAAAGACGAAACCATCGCTTTGGTTCCGCCAGTCCGTTTCACCTTGGAGCAAGCCTTGGAGTTCATCCAGGACGACGAGCTGTGCGAAGTGACGCCGAAGTCGATTCGTTTGCGTAAGAAAATCTTGGGCGAAAGCGAGCGTACTCGCGCGAACAAGAAAAGCGGTAACTAAGTAACGCGTTACCCCGCTTGAAAAAGCCCCCTGTCGTAAGGCTGGGGGCTTTTTTTTGCGCATGATTTGCTTGGCTGTGGCTCACATAGTTTTCACAGCGCGCTGATTAAGCTGCTGCGCAAAATGATGATTGAAGTCTGTGCGGCAGCCTGATTGGCTTGTCACAGACGAATGAATAGTGGTTGGAGATGTTATGCAAACACAGGCAATGAATGTGCGGCAGCGTTGGGATTGGGCAGGCTTAGGTTGGCTGTTTCTGTTCTTCTGGTATTTCTCCGGGGTCACGCACCTGCTGATTCAGCTGACTGGTACCACCGGTTTTGAGGGCTTTCGTCAGGCATTCTTGATGAGCGGAATCTGGTTGATTCCGGTGCTGTTGTTCCCGAGTAAGGCGCGCTTGATTACCGGCGTTGTGGGGCTGCTGTTGTGGGCCTGCTCGCTGATTGGGTTGGGGTATTTCTGCATCTACGGCCAGCAGTTCTCCCAGAGTGTGATTTTCATCATGTTCGAATCGAACATGGCTGAAAGTAGCGAGTATTTCGCGCAGTACTTCGCCTGGTGGATGGTGCCGGTGTACCTGCTGTACACCCTCGGCGCTTGGCTGCTGTGGAAGCGTGTGCGGCCCTTGCGTTTCAGCCGTGGCCAGGCCAGTGTGTTGGCGCTGATCTTGTTTGCCAGTCTGCTGGCTTATCCGCTGACCACGCAGATTCTTAAGCGTCCGACCCTGGCAATGGCTCTGGAGAAGTTCGAGGCCAAGGTCGAGCCTGCAGTGCCGTGGCAGTTGGTGGTGGGCTATCGCAAGTACTTAGAGCAGCTGGGCGATATGCAGCAGTTGCTGGCCGACAACGCCAAGATTGCGCCGTTGCAACAGCTGCAGGATGCCCAGGCTGGCTTGCCGAGTACGCTGGTGCTGGTGATTGGCGAGTCGACTAACCGTCAGCGCATGAGCCTGTACGGTTATCCGCGCGAGACCACGCCGCGTTTGGACAAGCTGCGCGACCAGTTGGCAGTATTCGACAATGTGGTAACGCCACGGCCTTACACCATCGAGGCTTTGCAGCAGGTGCTGACCTTTGCCGATGAGCAAAAGCCAGATGCTTACTTGAGCACGCCGTCGATCATGAACATGATGAAGCAGGCGGGTTACACCACCTACTGGATCACCAACCAGCAGACCATGACCAAGCGCAACACCATGCTCACCACCTTCTCCAAGCAGGCCGATGAGCAGGTGTATCTGAACAACAACCTTAATCAGAACGCCCGTCAGTACGATGGCGATGTGCTTAAGCCGTTCAGCAAAATTCTCGCTGACAACGCGCCACGCAAGTTCATCGTTATTCACTTGCTCGGCACGCACATGAGCTACAAGTACCGCTATCCCGAAGAGTACGAGCAGTTTACCGACCGTACAGGCGTGCCGGACTGGGTCACTGACGACCAGCTGCCAACCTATAACAGCTACGACAATGCGGTGCTGTATAACGACTTTGTGGTGTCTAGCCTGATCGATGAGTTTTCCGCGACCAAGCCCAATGGCTTCCTGCTGTACCTGTCTGATCATGGTGAGGCGGTATTCGACTCTCCAACGGGCAATGTACTGGGTCGCAACGAAGGCAAGCCCACGGCGCCGATGTACACCATTCCGTTTATGCTCTGGACTTCTGAGCAGTGGCGCAGCCACAGCCCGGCTAACTACCAGGCTGACCTGAGTCGTCCTTATAGCAGCGCGAATTTGATTCATACCTGGGCTGATCTAGCCGGCTTGAAAGCAACTGAGCTGGATTCAAGCAAGAGCTTGGTGAGCGCGAACTTTAAACAACGTCCGCTGATTATTGGTGACCCTTACCAGCCGAAGTCGTTAATCGATTTCAGCTTAATCAAGCCCAAGACGCCGGCAGCGGTTAAACCGGCCGATGTCGCGCAGCAGTAAAGCGCGACTGAAATAACAACGCCTCGGCAACTGCCGGGGCGTTTTTTTGTGTGCAGTACACGCTCTTCGGGTTGGTTGACGCACAAGACTGGCTGCAGAGCAAAAAGCCCCCGACAACTTGCGTTGGCGGGGGCTTTGGGTGTTACGGGGCAGTCATCAGGGCAGGTTAGATCCCGCTTTTGACCTTGCTCCAAATGCGTGTACGCACGCGGTCGATCTTCAGAGGCATGGCTTCTAGGGCAAACAGGCTAGCCATTGCTTCCTGCGGCGGGTACACCGCGGCATTGGCTTTCAGCTTAGGGTCGACCAGAGCGTCTGCGGCACTGTTACCGTTGGCGTATTGCACATAATTAGTAATCTTGGCGATCACTTCAGGCTGCAGCAGGTAGTTCATAAAGGTGTAGGCAGCCTGCTCATGTTCGCTGTCAGCCGGCATGCTGACCATGTCGAACCAGATTGGCGTGCCTTCTTTGGGGATCATGTAGTTGATGGCAATACCATTCTTCGCTTCAGTAGCGCGATCGCCGGCCTGCATGATGTCACCGGAAAAACCCACCGCCAGACAGATGTTGCCATTGGCCAGGTCACCGATGTACTTGGATGAGTGGAAATAGCGCACGTTCTTGCGCATCTCCATCAGCAACGCTTCGGCCTTTTTGTAGTCCTCAACGTTCTGGCTGTGGTGCGGCAGGCCGAGGTAATGCAAGGCAATTGGCAGCATTTCTGGGCCGTTGTCGAGCACTGCAACTCCGCATTTGCTCAGTTTGGCCATGTACTCAGGTTTGAAGATCAGGTCCCAAGAGTTGAGCGGCACATCCTCGCCAAGCACTTCACGGACCTTGGCGGCGTTATAGCCGATGCCGGTACTGCCCCATAGGTAGGGGAAGCCGTACTGGTTACCTGGGTCGTTGGTTTCCAGGGCTTTCATCAGCACTGGATTGAGGTTGTTCCAGCCAGGCAGCCGACTCTTGTCGAGTTTCTTCAGCGCGCCGCCTTGAATCTGCCGAGCCATAAAGTGGTTGGAGGGAAACACCACGTCATAGCCCGAACGCCCAGCCATCAGCTTGGCATCCAGGGTTTCGTTGCTGTCGAACACATCGTAGTGGCTTTTGATGCCGCTGCTTTGCTCGAACTCTTTGATGGTGTCTGGCGCGATGTAGTCAGTCCAGTTGTAGATGCGCACGGTTTCTGCGGCCTGGCTGATGCTGCTCAACAGCAGCAGGGGAAGCAATTTCTTCAGCATGGGATACCTCATCGTTCTTATCAGTGTTGTCGAAGTGGCAGTTGCGGTTGACCGCTCACGGCTTTTGTTGGGCCGGGTTATTTCAGTAAGACGAAGCTTTTGCGCACGGTTTCTTGGATGTCCCATACGCCAAAGGTGTTAGCCGGTAGCAGCATGGCATCGCCGGCGTTGATCGCTATCGGCTCGCCGCCATCCGGGGTAAAGGTGCAGCGCCCGGCGATAAAGTGGCAGAACTCCTGCTGGGCGATCTGCCGGCGCCAGCGCCCAGGTGTGCACTCCCAGATCCCTGCGGCCACGCCGTCAGCATGTTCGACGTCGTGGGTGCTGGTGATGGAGATGGGCTCGCCGAGCGGCACCGCGACCGGGGTGTGGTCTGTCAGGGTGGTGTGGGCGGTGTTTTTGAAGTGTTCGATGCTCATACAACTCTCCGGGGGTGTTAACGCATGAATTTTTCCATGGTGGCGGCCAGGCCGCTGGCCAGCTGACGCCGCCAAGGCGCGCTGTTCGGGTCGGCGAGTACGCGGTCCTCAAACACAAAACTTTGGATGATCGCGTTGTAGCCGAGCCAGCGCAGCGGCTCCGGCTCCCAGCGCGCGAGGCGACTGATGGACTGGTCGCCCAGTACCCAAGGTTGTGCGGTCAGCTCGCTCTGCTGGCCGAGAATCAAATCAGCCAGCGTGCGGCCGCCCAAGTTGCTGGCGCCGACGCCTTCGCCGCCATAACCACCGGCTAAGGCGATGCCGTTACTGCGGTCCACCAGCATGTGCGGGCGAAAGCGCCGGGCCATGCCTAGGTTGCCGCCCCAAGCGTGGGTGATGCGCACGTTCTTCAGCTGTGGGAACAGTTCGCTGAACAGGTAGCGGCGCAGGTCGCGTTCGTCTTCGCTGAGGTTGAAATCGTCACGTAGCTTGCCGCCAAAGCGGTAGCCACCGCGCGCGCCGAACACCAGGCGGTCATCGGCTGTGCGCTGGCCGTAAGTGACCTGGCGGCTGTTCTCGCTGAAGGCTTGACCGCGTTCTAGGCCAATATCGGCCCAGACTTCTTTAGGTAGCGGTTCAGTAGCGACCATTAGGCTCTGCACCGGCAACTGATGGCTACCCAGCGGCGGCAGGCTGGCGGCATAGCCTTCCACGGCCGGCACGATCCAGTCGGCGCGCACGCTGCCGGTGGCGGTGCGTACTAGGCCGGATTGCCAGTCGGTGACGCGGCTCTGTTCATACAATTCCACGCCCATGGCCGTGACGCAGCGGGCCAAGCCGCGCACCAGTTTGGCCGGCTGGATGGTGGCGCAATGCGGAGTATGGATGGCGCCGTAGGCATTCTTCAGTTTCAGCTGCTGAGCGAGGTCAGCGGGCGACAGCCAGCGGTAATCACTCTCATCCAGGCCGAGGGTGCGATATTCGTCTAGTTGGCTTTGCAGGCTGCTGAGCTGCTCGGGGTAGCGCGCCGCGCAATACAGCACGCCGCCTTTGCGGTAATCACAGTCGATCTGCTCACGCTGCAGGACGTTGGCAACTTCATCGGGAATGCCATGCAGCAAATCATAGGCTTGCTTGCGCGCCGCACTGGATTGCTTTTCGAGCAGGCTGTCCTGGCCGAGCAGGTTGCCCATCAACCAGCCGCCATTGCGCCCGGAGGCGCCAAAGCCGGCAATCTCGCTTTCGAGGACCACGATGCGCAGCTGCGGCGCTTGGCGCTTGAGGTAGTAGGCCGTCCACAGACCGGTATAGCCAGCACCGATGATGACCACATCGGCGTGCAGGTCAGCAGTCAGCGCAGGGCGGGCGGTCAGCGGTTCGTCCAGCTGATCCATCCACAGGCTGAGGGAGCGCCATGGGTTCATCGTCGATCTCCGGCAAGTAATTACTTTGCGCAGAGATTAGTTAGGCGTTGCGGGCTTGTCTTGCGTGCGTGCCCGCAAGGAGGTTTGTTTCAGGTAAGCCTTGGGCGACAAGCCGGTGTGCCGGCGGAAGCAGTTATAGAAGGCTGACGATGAGTTGAAACCGGCGGCAAAGGCTTGGTCTTCGATGCGTTGCACGTCGTTGCCGGTGTCTAGGCCGTCGAGTAGATGTTGCAGGCGTTTCTGGTTGATATAGCGATAGAAGCTCTGGCCGAACACCTGGTTGAGCAGGTGCGAGATTTGATTGCGGCTGTAACCGGTGGCGCTAGCGACTTGCTGCAAGCTCAGCTGCGGGTCGAGGTAGGCCTGCTGGCGCAGCATGTATTCTTCCAGGTCCTGCGCCAGTTGGCCGAGCTGACGGGCACTGAGGCCAAGGCGGCTGAGTGCCGGACGCGAGTCGCCACTGCTAGTCAGCTTGCGCTCTTCGCGCGTCAGTGAGGCGTATTCGTGGATGCACCAGATCAAGTCGTCACGCACGGTGATCGCTTCGCCGGTGTGGAATGCCAGCAGGCCGTTACTGCCTTGGAGTATGAAGCGGTATTGGATGAAGGCGGTGTGCCCATCGATGCGAATGCGGTCGGTGTGCTCTAGCGCTTCACCGGGCTGGCGCGGCAGGTTATTACGCACATAGTCGCGCAGCTCGCTAAAGCCCATGCAGCGCTGCTGGAAGAAGTCGTGGTACTGAATATCCGGGTGATACAGCGCCATCACCGCGTCAAGATCGCGGTCTTTCCAGCTGTAGTGGTAGCGCAGCACCGTGGCACGGGTGCGCTCGCTCTGCTGGGCATCATCGGGGAAGTCGCAGTTGTCCATGGTTGCCTGCTTGCCCGAAGGCGGTGGGCCGCTCAAGCGCGCTGCTTAGCTCTTGGGCTTGTAAGCGCAGAAGCCAGGGCGCGGTCCGACTTTTGGGTGGTTACGGCAGGTTTCTGGGCGCAGGTCGTAGACGGTGCACAGGCGCGTCTTGCGGTCTAGGTACAGGCAATCGTTGTTGCCCATGCGCACCAGAGTGAAAATTTCCGACTTCTGGTGGAAGCGCTCGACGATGCCTTCTTTCTGTAGGCGCTTAGCGATGTTCTTACGCGGCTCATCGCGCTCGAACTCCGCGACTAGGCCGAGGCGTAGCAGGTCGTTGAAGCGCACTTCCACCGGCATGGTGCAGCACGAGGACACGCAGCTGCTGCACATGGTGCGTTCGTATTTGATCCAGGT